>Ga0209187_1000134_pt1 | contig 164227 bp, 109 predicted proteins | sample BantaG_FD_187430 | JGI IMG/M metagenome (GOLD analysis project Ga0209187, IMG submission 187430) | Marine algal microbial communities from Bantry Bay, Ireland - BantryBay_4 metaG (SPAdes) (version 2) | ecosystem: Host-associated > Algae > Red algae > Unclassified | place: Bantry Bay, Ireland...
CGCACAATTTTAAGCCGAATTCAATCAAAAACTGAAAATCATAGTTTTTTGACAAGCCTCGCAGATATACCGGCAGCAGTGCCGAAAGTAGGCAAACGGAAAAAACAGTGTTTTCGGTCAGACACTATATAAAAACACTTGACGAATAAAAATAATTCGAGTGCTTTGCAACCTTTTGAAACTTAAAAACAACTATGAAGTAGAAATAGCAAAGCTATTTACATTTGGTTATAAACAACACGCAAGGCAGACCTGTCTCTTTTGAGGCAGGTTTTGTTTTTTGCATGTAAAAATAACTGATAAATAGGAAGTTAGTAAAGAGAAATAAATAAATTAGACCAAGATGCGAAATATTTTTTCGTTAAGCAAAATCATTTTTGAGGCGCATAGCTGGGCTACGTAACGAGAAAATGATGAAGCATAACGGAAAAAGATACAGTAGCTTGGTCTGAGTTATTTATTTCTCCTTACTTAAACAAATTTTCACAAAAAAAGTCGCGCCATATATGCTTTGCATATATGGCGCGACTTTTTTTATTTTAAAACCTTTCGACTTATTGCTTGACCCACTTACCGTGTTTAAGGAGTGTTTGTTCCTCATTGTTTAGAGCATAGGTATATAAACCAGAGGGTAGATGAGCAATGTCCAAGGGCTGACCATCTATCGTTTGTCCACGAAATACCTGCTTACCGAAAGTGTCATATATATCAACTGTGTATGGTTTGTTTTGCCCTACATTAAAGAATAATTGATTTTGAGCAGGATTAGGATAAACTACTGGGAGATTCGAAATGGATTGCTCCTCATAAGTAATCACATAATCGCCATCATTATTGACCTCAATGGTATGAGGAATGCCATTAAACCCAGTATTATCGTCATAATTGCGATTACCCGCAGTACCTGCAGTTACACAGGGGGCGTTCGTACCGCCACCGCCTGTATTTGTTACTGGAGTTTTTCCCGGAGGAGTGGGGAGTGTGCCTATATTCCCATAAGTACCATTTACATTAAGCTGAAAACCACCAATAGATACTATACCACTCGCAGATGTCGGAATAAGAGTGACTGTGCCACCATTACCGCCAGTGGTAGAATAAGTTTCACAAACTGCACCATTGGGAGAGAGTAACTGAACGGTACTACCAGTAACTTGCGATGTAAGTTGTGGGTGTATTCGTAAAGTCGCTTCTATGATTTTGCAGTCTGGCAGAATGTTGAGGATAGGAGAACCGACACTGTTTACATCAATACCTACAATACCTACCGGAATATCAATAGGGGTGCAAGATGTATTAATTTTAGCGTCTATATTTATAGAAGAGCAACCACCGCCATTGGTAGCATTAGATTCGTCAAAAAAATTAATATTAGAATCATTACCAATATCGAATGCCCTTAGATTCGGAGGGAAGTTGGTGTATTGCCCACCAACCATGTAGTAAAACGCGGCATAACCAGAAGTTCCACCCGGAAATGTGTTGAAATCCGGATCAGCAGTACATTGATTTTCGAGAGAAAGCTGGAAATTATCTCCTGAACATGCTTCTGTAAGCAATCGTGGGTCGGGATTGGAACTGCAAAATGAGGCTTCAGTGATGCTCATGCAAATTTCAATAATACCGGAAGCGAAATCATCTGCACAACCATTTTCGGTGTAAGTATGACAGACTACATAGTCATTACCAGGGATTAGTCCTGTAGCAGTACCAGGGAAGTTACCCACAGGTTGAGCTATGGTTACTCCGGCAGGTGTTGAGCAGCTACCCGCGTTATGTATTGTGATAGAACGATTTATACAGCTAGAGTTGGATGCTCTGAGATAAGTAACATAAGATGCCTCAGGCGATGAGGCAGTGTACTCAGTACATAGAGTATAAGAGGTTCCCGTTCCTGCTCCAAGTTGTAGGTTACCATATCCATAATATTGACAACCTAAACCAGAACCATTACCTGCAGAAGCAGAGTTAGTAGAAACACCGGGAAAATCATCAATTTCATAAACTACATTACCACAATCAGAGGAAGATACACTACCACAAGTTGAAGCACATGACGAAGGGGGAGAGTTTGGATTAGAGAAACTTGAACTTACACACAGAAGTAGCATTAACGTCATTAATATGACGATGCATAAACATTTTTTCATAATGATAATTAGGTTTTGATTCTATCAATTAGGTTAGTTTTGATAGAGAACTATTTTTGAAACTCGATTGAATTTGATTTTAATAGTGGTAAGTAGTTCATAGTTCCGTACAAAAGTAAGCATATTTTATTTACCGTACAATTAATATTTTACGAGGTGGTATAAAATCTTACATTGATTTTACCAAAGTTATCATACAAATCAGAGGTTAAGAAGGGCATGAAACTGAGGTCATAAAAATTAGTAGATAATGCCTATATAATTTTTATTGAGTCAGCATGTTAAAAATAATTATTATTATCTTTTTTGTTTAAAATATTTTGACTATCAGCTCTTTTTAAATTTTATTAGGTAGTAATATGATAAGATTTTGTGACTATAATTGGTTAATTATTTTGGAAGGTTAGTAATCAAAAACCAATTTAATTTTGCTGTTTTTTCATACAACAAAGTCACTAAAGTTGTTTTTTTAATGTCACAAAATTAACCAAAACAAACTTTTTATTTGACATAAAATTTACAAAGAAAATTAAATTAAGGGTAAATTATGTGGGGCTATGTGGGTAATTTTATGTTTTTTGTAGGTTTAATACTGGAGAAAATGACGGATAATCAATTTGAATTGTGAAGTATTCTTTTAATGCGAAAAAAAAATACTCGTAAAGTTAAAGGGCAAAAAAGCAAACTTACCTAAATGTATTTCTTACAATTTCATAAACAGTTTCATACAAGTAGTGTTTTTTTATATAAAATGACAATGAATATGATTTATTGTTATTGTTTTGTTTTCTTGAAGATTTAATTACGAATATTGTTGATATTTATGAAAAAAATTGTAATATTGCATCCTATTCTTTTTTTTTTGTGTCATTTACAGTGTTGAATATTAGGTGAAATTATATTAGTATTAATAGATGAAAATCAGAAACATGTCACATTTTTTTATTGAAAATTGGACATTCTGAGTAGTATGCTATAAAATTATTTTTTTTTTACCTAAATTCACCCCTGAAATATCTATATACATTCATTTTATTACAAATTTTTCTTATTTCGTAATTCCAAATGTACCTTTTTCTATGGGAAATTATACATTTTATTTAAAAATGAGGATGAAGCAACAAAAGTTGGTTCACCTCCAAAGCGTCCTAAAACAATGTTTCAGTACGCTCACATTCTTACTGCTGGCTACGTTTCTGTTTGCGCAAAGTGACGTTGACGTGCCTTCGGTACAGACTAACGGCGGAAATGCCGAATTACTGCAAGCATGTGGTTTGAGTCTTGACCACATAGACGTATCTTGTGCAGAAGACGAATCCGGTCAAATCGTAGTAAATCTCTCTACCGATGAGACGGGGACATTCATGCTTAATTGGGTTTCAGGACCAACAGCAATACCATTGAGTACCTTCGATGTTACTACGTTAGATCCTGCTACTGGTCTCTTTCAAGATGACATTGACACTATTACAGGATTGATTCCGGGAGTTTATAACTTAGTTATGACCACTCCTTCCGATGATACTTGTTTTGCACAAGCTACTATCTTCATTACAGATGCGATTGATCCGGTAATTACCTGTCCGGCAGATATTATTGCTCCTAATGATCCCGGGCAATGTGAGGCTACGGTAGAAATACCAATAGCTACAGCTGAAGATTCTTGTGGTGTAACTATCAATGTAGATGTAGACCCGTTTATTACGGTACCCGTCAACGGTTCACAAACGGTAACTTATATTGCTATGGACACTAACGGAAATATGGACACCTGTAGTATTGAAGTTATGGTTGTTGACCTTGAACCACCTACTATCACTTGTCCAGGCACGATAAACATCAGTACTGATGATGATCAATGCAATGCTGTAGCTACATGGATGATAGATGCTGACGATAACTGTGGGATCGATTTTGTCAATGCCACTTGTGTATTTCCTGATGGTACAGAGGCACCTTGTGCGTCAGGTGATGAGTATCCGTTGGGAACTACAATCGTTGTAGGTAATGCCGTTGACGTAAATGGTAATTCCTCTCAATGTGATTTCCAAATTATTGTTGGGGACAATGAAGATCCAGTGGTAAATTGCCCTGCGGATATTACAGTTAGTGCCGATGCTGGCGAATGTGGTGCAGTCGTTAATTACGACCCTACTGCTACGGATAACTGTGGAGTCGTATCTAATGGTACAGACATTGCATCCGGTACTTTTTTCACTGTTGCAGATTCACCAACCACTGTAACTTATACAGCTACTGATGCAGCAGGTAATTCTTCCTCTTGTACTTTCACTGTAACTGTTGTTGATAATGAGCCACCGGCACTTAACTGTCCGGCTGACGTTGTTATGAATACCAGCGCAAGTGGTGGAACTTATGATTGTGAAGCTACTGTGCCTGATTTTATACCTGGACTTATAGCAGGTACCGACGGCAGTTTCTCCGACAATTGTACTGCTACGCCAGTTCAAAGCCCTGCTCCGGGAACTGCCTGGGGTGGTAGCCACCAATCTACACAAGATGTAGTGATTACAGTAACTGATGCTTCGGGTAATGTAACGACTTGTTCGCTTACATTGACTTTAGAAGATAACGAGAATCCTGAAATTGATTGTCCATCAGACATTACGGTAGATGCTAACGATAACTGTGAAGCAATTGTTTCATGGGACGTTCCACCTACAAATGATAATTGTGCAGTTGCTTCAGTAAGCAGCACGCACAATCCGGGTGATACTCTCTCACAAGGAACGACAACTGTTACATATACTGTTGTAGATGTAGCTGGATTGAGTACTTCATGTAGTTTTGATGTAACTGTAATTGATGATACACCACCTGTTCCTGTTTGTGATGTAACTAATGTTAGTGTTGTTCTTTCTGCGAATGCCGATTGCGAAGCTGCACATGTATGGGTAAATCCTGTATTGATGGATAATTGTGAAAATACAGATACTGTATCGGCTATTTGTGTTGGTCCAAATGGTACTGAACCATGTTCATCAGGATATGTATTCCCACTCGGAACAACTGATGTTACTTATAATGATGCAGCAATATGCGATTTCACAGTAACGATAGAAGATAATACACCACCGACTGTTGATCCACAAGATGTAACAGAGGCAACTGGTGATAATGACTTTTATGATTGTGATATGTTAGTTCCGAACTATGAAGACCCGATAGTTAACGGAGCCGCTAATCCACTATATAATGCAACAGATAATTGTGATGTAACAGTTACACAAAACCCAGCACCTGGAACAGTAGTTACCAGTAATGGCGTATGTGATGATCCTGTTACAGTAGTAGTTACGGCTACTGACTCTGCGGGTAACAGTGCCACTGGCACGGCTACGCTTACCTTAAATGATGACGTAGATCCATTGATTACTTGTCCTGCGGATATTACGGTTACACCGGCAGCGGGTGATTGTGATGGAGAAGAAGTGACTATACCTGTACCTGTCTATGTAGAACCAGTTGTCGATCCTGCTACAGGTGAGCCAATGACTCCTATGCATCCAACTGATGCTCCGACCAATGGTGCCTACACAGATGATTGTGATTGTGTTGAATTGAGCGGTCCTGATACTTCAGTTGCACTTGATGCTACCAATACGGGAGTATTCCCAATAGGTACAACAACAGTAAGCTATACAGCTACTGATGCTGCGGGTAACACAGCTACTTGTACATTCACAGTAACCGTATTGCCACCTGATCCTGTGATTGTCTGTAATGGTTCTGACACTTCAAGTGCGACCTTAGATGCAGATGCAAACTGTGAAGCAACACACGATTGGCCCACGCCAACATTAGAGGCTTGTGGTTCTAGTACACCACTATCTGCGACATGTGTATATCCTGACGGTAGTACAGGTGCTTGTGCATCTGGCGATACCTTCCCACTTGGAACAACACAGATTACTTATCCTGATGCGTCACAATGTGACCTTAGTGTAACAGTAGTAGATAATACACCACCGACTGTAGATCCACAGGATGTAACAGAAGCGACTGGTGATAATGACTTTTATGACTGTGATATGTTAGTTCCGAACTATGAAGACCCGATAGTTAACGGAGCCGCTAATCCACTATATAATGCAACAGATAATTGTGATGTAACAGTTACACAAAACCCAGCACCTGGAACAGTAGTTACCAGTAATGGCGTATGTGATGATCCTGTTACAGTAGTAGTTACGGCTACTGACTCTGCGGGTAACAGTGCCACTGGCACGGCTACGCTTACCTTAAATGATGACGTAGATCCATTGATTACTTGTCCTGCGGATATTACGGTTACACCGGCAGCGGGTGATTGTGATGGAGAAGAAGTGACTATACCTGTACCTGTCTATGTAGAACCAGTTGTCGATCCTGCTACAGGTGAGCCAATGACTCCTATGCATCCAACTGATGCTCCGACCAATGGTGCCTACACAGATGATTGTGATTGTGTTGAATTGAGCGGTCCTGATACTTCAGTTGCACTTGATGCTACCAATACGGGAGTATTCCCAATAGGTACAACAACAGTAAGCTATACAGCTACTGATGCTGCGGGTAACACAGCTACTTGTACATTCACAGTAACCGTATTGCCACCTGATCCTGTGATTGTCTGTAATGGTTCTGACACTTCAAGTGCGACCTTAGATGCAGATGCAAACTGTGAAGCAACACACGATTGGCCCACGCCAACATTAGAGGCTTGCGAACAGAGTACACCATTGTCAGCGACATGTGTATATCCTGACGGTAGTACAGGTGCTTGTGCATCTGGCGATACCTTCCCACTTGGAACAACACAGATTACTTATCCTGATGCGTCACAATGTGACCTTAGTGTAACAGTAGTGGATAACACACCACCAACTGTAGATCCACAGGATGTAACAGAAGCGACTAGTGATAACGATGTATATGATTGTGATGTAGTTATACCAAACTACGAAGATGAAACAATAAATGGTGCGCCCAATCCACTATATACTGGAGCGGATAATTGTGATGTAATAGTCACACAAGATCCTGCACCGGGAACAGTATTTGACGACGGCGGTGTATGTAACGACCCGATTACGGTAACAGTTACTGCTACTGACCCTGAAGGTAATAGTGCTGTTGGAACAGCTACTGTTACATTGAATGATGATGTAGATCCACTCATTACTTGCCCTGCGGATATTAATATGACGGGTGCTTGTGAAGGAGCAGAAATAACTATACCTGTACCAGTATATGTAGAACCAACACTTGATGCGAATGGTGACCCAATTGCACCAACCAATCCTGATGACCCATCTACGGGTGCCTACACAGATGATTGTGATTGTGTTGTTCTTAGTGGACCAACTGCTGATAATGGAGTAGTGCTTGATGCTAATAATACAGCTTTATTCCCAGTCGGAACTACTACGCTGACTTATACAGCAACTGACGCAGCAGGTAATACCGCTACCTGTACATTTATAGTGACAATTGGCGATCCAGATCCATTTATCTTATGTAATGGTGCTGATGATGCAAGTGCTACTTATGACGCTAACGAGAATTGTGAAGCACCACATACTTGGCCTTCACCAACTATCGAGGCTTGTAACGAAAGTAATGCTATACCAGCTACATGTACATATCCTGATGGAACATCTGCGCCTTGTGCGTCAGGAGATATGTTCCCACTTGGAACTACAACAGTGACTTTTGCGAATGCAGGTCCTGGACAGATTCCTAATTGTACATTTACTGTAACAGTAGAAGACACACCACCTACATTTGATGCAGATCCTGCGATCATTCCTACCAGTGATAATGGTGTTTACGATTGTGGTGTAGCCGTACCAAACTATATAGACCCAGCTAGTGATTTTTGGATTAACTTAGAAGACAATTGTGGTGCAGTAGCAACACAAGATCCGGCACCGGGTACTGTATTTGGTACTTGTCATGAAGACACACAAGATGTTGTTATCACAATATATGACGACATTGATGGTGACGGTTTGCCTGACAATCCAACTAATCCTGTTGGTACAGAGACGGTTACTGTAACATTGATAGATGATGTAGATCCATTGATTACATGTCCACCAAATGTTGTTATTGAAACTGAAAATTGTGATGGAGCAGATTATACTGTACTCCCATTCAGTGAAGTTGATGAAACACTAGACGCTAACGGTAATCCATTACCATTAGATCCATATACTTATGCTGACGATTGTAGTACAGCACCGGGTTGTTTGACATTAGATTCTAGCATCAATAATGGTGTTACTTTAAGTGGTGGCGACTCTGGCACAGGTACATTCCCAGAAGGAACTACTACACTTACTTACACCGTGACAGATGGTGCGGGTAATACAGCTACATGTACTTATACAGTGACTGTAATAGTTGAGCAAACTTACACTATCAACTGTCCAAGTACCATCAAAGTAGTCAATGATGAAGGCGAATGTGGAGCTGATGTATATTGGAATCCACCGGTATCAATCGGAAGTTGTGGTGATCAAGGACCGGGCAACACACCTCCTACATCTTGTGAATATCCTGACGGTACAACCGGTCCTTGTGGAATCGGTAGCTTCTTTCCTGTCGGTATTACTACTGTAAGCTATGACGGAACTGATTGTAGCTTCGAAGTAAGAGTACTTGATACAGAAGCGCCTGTATTGGATTGTCCTGATGATATAGAAATATCTGTTGCAGGTCAAGGCTGTAAGGTCATCGTAGATTGGAATCCTCCAGCTCCGAATGACAACTGTGGTGTTGTTAGTTTCAACGGTACACATGAGTCCGGTACTTTCTTCCCTGTTGGTGTTACTACGGTTATATACAAAGGCGTAGATGCAGCAGGAAACGTAGGTACTTGTAACTTTACAATTACTGTAACTGATAACTTAGATCCAGAAGCGGGATGTCCTGACGACATCGTCTTGGATGCACCGGGTATAGCTTCATGGACAGCACCGAATCCTGTTGATAACTGCATTGCAGCAGGTGTACTCATTGAAAGTACACATCAACCGGGAGATTTCTTCGACGCAAGTACAACGGTAACATACATCTTTGAAGATGCTGCCGGAAATGCAAGTGAGTGTTCATTCAATGTAACTGTTAATGGTACTACGAGTCCAAGGATGGCTGGTAAAGTAGCATTAGAAGGAGCCTTATTAAATGCTAACGGCATGATGAGAGACGACCTTCGCGCATATCCTACAGTACCTGTATCTTTCGGTATCGTAACGCCTTATGGAGGTATCGAAGCTATTAGTACTACTATGCTTGCAGACCCTGCTAATGCTACTGAAATGCCAAACTCTCTCGTAGATTGGATACAAATTGAAGTTAGAGATGCTAACGATCCTACACAAGTTATAATGACTAGATCGGCTCTCGTTGAAAGAGATGGTGATATTACTGCAATTGACGGTTCATCTGAAGTATCCCTACCGGGACTTGCTGCTGGTAACTACTATGTAGCTATTCGTCACCGCAACCACCTTGGTATAATGACAGCTTCACCTGTTTACTTGGATGTAAATGCACCAATGTTAGATTTCACGGATGCTAACTTCCAGACTTGGGGTACGAATGCACGTGTAAATGTTGGTGGTAAAATGGCTATGATTGCCGGTGATGCTACCAATGATGGTGCTATTACTGCTGCTGACCGTACAGATGTATGGAACAACCGTAATACACAATCTTACATGGCGCAAGATTGCGACATGAGTGGCTCAACCACTGCGGCAGATAGAAATATTACTTTTAATAACAGAAATATAATTGAGCAATTGCCACAATAATAAATTATTATGCAAGGAGAGTGAAACTCTCCTTGCAATAATTTTGGCTTTATTATTTATCAAAAATAATAGTAAATATAGATTTCCTCATTTATTACAACTAAAAGAAAAATAACAATGCGTTATATAAAATATATAATTCTTAGTGCAGTTCTACTGCTGGCTTTCCAAGCGAAAGCCCAAGTAAAAGCTGTCCTATCGGTTGAAGATGAAGCTGTTATTAATGGCAATTACCACTTTAGCATTATTGCCCGTACAGCTGATAATAACACCGCCGGACCGCTTTATCTCGGCAACGCCGACTTTGTACTTATTTATGACAAAAGTCTTTTTACTAATCCTACTTTTGAAAAAGTTTCTAACGAAACTTCTTTATTAGATAGCGAAGGTGAGGAGGGTTTTGTAAGTGCACTTATAAACAACAATCTTAGTACTTCTATGGCTACTGGCGATTTGATAGTCAACTTGAATGGAATCAATCCAAGTTCGAATGAAGCTTTCCAGTCTGTTCCAAAAATTGATGGAACACCATGTGAGTACAAAATTGGAGAATTTCAAATCACAGGTCTAAATGACCCAACTGTAGAAAGTGTAGGTTTGGCATGGAGATCTTCTGGCGCAATTCCTACAGATGTTTACTCCTACGATCCTATCAATCCATTTAATGGATTTGCAGCTGATCTTACTTTTGAGAACGGAGAGTGTGCAAGCACACTTCCTGTAGAGTTTCTTGGACTCACAGCTACGAATGAAGGTGACTACAATCTGTTGACTTGGAAGACACTTACTGAGCAGAACAGCGACTTTTTTGAAGTACAAAAAAGTAAAGATGGTGTAAACTTCGGCAGAATCGGTACAGTTGATGCAGCTGGAACATCTTTACAAGCTCGTTCTTATGATTTCAGTGATAACGAACCATTCATCAGCAGCTATTATCGCTTGAGAATGGTTGATTTAGACGGTAGCTTTACTTATTCAAATATAGAGCATGTTACTACCAGATTAGAAGACGATATTGCTGTATTCCCTGTGCCTGCTAAGGATTTAATCACTTTGGTTTATGATTCTGATAATACAAGTACTGTTGTGATTAATGTATTAGATGCCATCGGACAATCGCTACTTACACGCCAAGAAGGTACTGCTCAAGGTATCAATACTTTCCAATTGGATATTAGCCAATTAGCGGCAGGTTCATACTTTGTTAATGTATTAGATGACAGTGGAGTATCTAAAGTACGTCCATTTGTAAAGAAATAAGCAAAAACTTATTTTAAATAAAAAATAGGGATTTTACGAAAGTAAAATCCCTATTTTTATATCTATGATTTTGTATTCAAATGAATATAAAAACTTTTTAGAATGTTTTACAAACCGCCGAAAGGCAATGTGGTTTACAAGATTAAATCCATCCAAAATTTTGAAGATTGAAATGGATATTATTTTTTGAATGACCCAATATCTGTAGAAATTCCAAAATGATGAACCGTCCCTGCCAAGTGATAAACCGATAAACCATAATCAATTCTAAACTTCTTCACTTTGATACCTAAACCTGTAGAAAAACCCGCTAGACTACGTAAATTATTTACATTTAATTCGGCACGACGCAAATGATTATAACCCAAACGAATCCGAAAATTATCTGCCTTCCCAGCAAGTAATTCAGCATTAAAAATAAAATGGCGGAAAAAATTATCCGTCCAAACTAAAAATCGACTTTCCTCCTGTGGCGTATCATCAAACAAATCGGTTGGTTCTACCTGATTTGGGTCATTATAACGAATATTCCAACGCTGTAAATTATGGGCAATGACCGAAAAACGCAAAGGCAAATACCTCAATCGTTTTGAAATGCCCGCTTGTACTTCAAAAGGTATTTTTTCATGATTACTGTCAACATAAGTACTGAGTTGTGTACCTATATTTTTGAATACCAATGTCGCTGTAAAATTTGTCGTGGTATCTGCATACATCACCGCAGCGTCAGCAGCTATACCCAGCGAATTATACGATTCAAGGCGCGAATAAATCGTTTTGAGATTAATTCCATAAGAAATTTGCTCACTGTATTGTCGCCCTGCCCCAACATTAAGTACGTATTCCGCAGCACCGAATTCACCTATTTGCAAACCCGTTTCGTCTGCTGCAATAAAATCACCATAAGTAATGTATTGCAATCCGCCGTTGAAAGTTGTACCGATTTTATTCAGATGAAAACCATAACCAAGAAAGCCATAGTTAATTCCTGCTGCATAAAACGCAGAATTGAAAGTGATTTGTTGGTGCATCGACGAGTTGAGTACCGAAGGATTGCCGTAGGCGAGAGCATTATCATCGTCTTTTACGGTGATCAAATTGCCACCCAATGCGCTGACCCGCGCCGATATAGGCAAATTGATAAATTCATACACATTATCGCCACCGATTTGTGCAAAGGTCATTTGGGAAAAAAGTATGAAACAAAATAGTGTGGGTAGTCGCATAGGTTTGTTTAATTCATTTTCTTGAACAAGGTACGGGATTTTTGCCTCATTCCCAACGTGGCGAAGCCACTACTATAATGAATGAATTTTGAATGAGCGAATGAGTGAATATTATCGACATATTTATTCATTCAAAATTCATTCATTCACTCATTTTTTGCCAAAAAAACGCAAAAGTTGAGAATATAGATACTAATCAGCTTTCCATATAGTCGTACATTGACTAAATTTTTCTTCGGCTACTTGTCGGATTTCACAATTCATTTTGGCAATCAAAGTACCGGATTCATCATATTTTTTCAATTCGCCAACTTCATAATTGCCGTTCTGGTATGTGCCTTCGGTCTTCAGGTTACCATTTGGATGATACTCTTTGAAAGCTCCGTTTTCATTATTATTTTCAAATGGAACAACCTCGCGCAATCCGCCTTTTTTATAATAAAATTTCCAATCACCGTTCATAGCGTTATTTTCATAATGCCCTTCCTGTTCGAGCTTGCCGTTTTCATAAAAAGATTGATACAAACCTTCAAATTTATCTTTAACTCGTGTTTCGATTACTTGAATATCGCCATTTTTAAAATATATCTTTCGTTGCCCTTCCATTCTATTATCTACGTATTGTACTTCCTCATTCAATTCACCCGTAGGATAATAACGTTTGTACCAGCCGTGTTTTGCAAAATCATCTTTACGACGTTGATACTCAATAATTAGATTATCGTTATCGTCATACTCTTGAATGACCTCAATGGGCTTGGAACAGCCAATAAATAGCAATATTATACTCCAAAAAGTAATTTTTCTTATTAAAATCATTTTTTATAAATAGGCTTTGTAGTTCCTTTGCATTAAGTTACACTAAAACGCTATAAAAACCTTAATTATTTTAAAAATATCAGCAAATGGAAAATTTACAACAAACAATAGAAACCGCATGGGAAAATCGGGAATTATTGAAAGAAAACGCGACACAAACAGCTATTCGAAAAGTGATTGATTTATTGGATGTCGGCGAATTACGCGTAGCACAACCTGTCGGCGACGAGTGGCAGGTGAATGAATGGGTCAAAAAGGCGGTGGTTTTGTATTTTCCTATTCAAAAAATGGAAACGATTGAAGTTGGTCCCTTTGAATTTCATGACAAAATTCCGCTAAAACGAGATTATGCAGCAAAAGGTGTACGTGTTGTGCCTCATGCGATTGCGCGTCATGGCGCATTTGTACAGAGAGGCGTGATTATGATGCCTTCGTATGTCAATGTCGGTGCCTATGTCGATAGCGGAACGATGGTCGATACTTGGGCTACGGTAGGTTCTTGCGGACAAATTGGTAAAAATGTACACTTGAGTGGTGGTGTGGGCATCGGTGGTGTCCTCGAACCGTTACAAGCTACGCCCACGATTATCGAAGATGATTGTTTTATTGGTTCCCGTTGTATCGTGGTAGAAGGTGTGCGCATTGGGCGAGAATCGGTGCTTGGCGCAAATACCGTTATTACGCAATCAACGCATATTATTGACGTAACCAGTTCAGAATCAAAAGAATATCGCGGATATGTACCGCCTCGGTCGGTCGTCATTCCGGGTACTTATACCAAAAAATTTCCGGCAGGGGAGTATCAAGTGCCTTGTGCTTTAATCATAGGTGAGCGTAAGGAAAGTACTGATAAAAAAGTATCTTTGAATGAGGCATTGCGAGAACATGCAGTAGCAGTTTAGCAAATGTGAATCTCAAAAAATGTAATTACTATGTAGTCGGCGGACAGCGGACTGATAAACCGCCGACTACGTATTACTTATTCCGAAAATAAACTGTCAATCTCTAAAAAACAATCTGCTCTATCACCCAGTCCGTAAAGACCATTTGATTAGCCACATCGGTTAACAGCGCAAAGTGATTACCTTCGGGAGTCACAGCTACGGTGGTACCCGGAGATGCCAGTTCCTTGCTGTTTTCTACGGTGGCAGTTGCCCAGTCGTCAGTGCTGCTGAGTTCCACCAATGTCTCAAAACTTGTAATGCCGACCAGTTTTCCGTCTGCTTTATACACGATGCCGTCCATACCGCTAAAGCGTTCATCATCAATCATTACTACACTCATATCGGCAGGGTTTGCTATTGGTACTTTTAGCAGTTGACCTGCCAGTAAATTGGATACCAAGAGATAACCATCGGGGTGATAATCTATACCATTAGGACCGACCAATGCCGGACTATCTGAAAATATACTCGCTTCGTAATTTTCATCAATTTTGTAAATGACATTACCAAAAAAGTCTGTGACATAAATATTTCCCGCAGCATCTACTGCAATATCATTCGGTGTAAAAAACATCGCATTGGGCAACAAATCTAAAAAGGAAATTTCCTCAATTTTTTCTTTGGTGGACAGTCGATAGACGTTGATGCCCGCTATACTTTTTGCACCACCAAAAGCACCCGGATCAATCGAAGTCACCAACAATCTATCACCTTCATAATCAATGTGAATACCAGCCGAAGCCAATAGTGTGGTATCATTGGTAAAGTTGGTGTGATTGCCGTCAAAATCCACCTCAATTACATCGCCCATTGTAAGCGAACCGAGCAAAAATGTAGTGTTGTTTTTATTGTATTCAATACCTTCAGGGCGTAGATTTTCAAAAGTGACAGTCACTTCATCAGGAAATTCGACAACTTGTTCTTCGTCGTCTTTTTTGCAACTGCTCAATGATATAAGAAGCATTAAAAATAATGCAATGGCGAGATAAAGTTTTGTTTTAAAGGTGTTGGTAGAAAAAAAATAGCTTGAAATCATGCTGATTGTTTATGTTTTATAAATTTGTAAATATTGTATGAAATTTATTTGCTCACACAAATAAGTAGAACTTAAAAACGAGCTAAATGTTTAGAATGAGGAAGGATATTTTGGCTTAATGATGCTATAATATTGCCCTACTTTTGTCTTCCTCTTTTGCCCTCATCCCAAGCCTTCCACACATTAAACATTCGTATCGCAAAATCATCTTTTTACATTAGACTGTAAAACAATGTGTTAAAGTTTTAAAATTTTCGTATAAAAAATTTGATATTTATTTCGGGGGGGGGTATATTTGTGTACGGTCATTTTGTAGGGATACAAAAATATAGAATAAAAGTTACTCATAAGACCCGATAGGAATAGCGACTGAAAGAACGGTCTTATCATCAAAATGTAGATTTTTTCTGCATACTATTCCAAGAAAAAAATCACATCGCATAAGGTACTTATGATACGTTGATGACGATATTTTTTACTCATTTTAAATCATACTCAAATATGAAAAAAACAAAGTATGCATTGATACAAGTTGCCCCTCAGTCTGCCCTACGAAAGAGTTGTAACTGTAGTTGGACTTGTGATTCTGCTTTTAGCGGGCCAATTGCTTGTTATCACGAGAACTGTAATGAAACCTCGTCGGGATGTGGCTTCTTATGGTTATATTCGTGTGATGGTAGAGATGAGATGTATATAGAAGATTGGGTAGTGGGTTAAATCCGTTGATAAACTTTGAAGAACAGGAAATAAAACCTTATTTTCTTAATGTTTTCAGAACGGAATTATAACGAATCAACGGATTTAACCCACTGTTGAAGATTGTTGATGTTTAATGAATATTCTCTTCTCATTGATACAACTGCTATAAAATAATTAAAAAGAAGTGTTACTATCAAATATTCACAAAGGTATATCTAATATACCTTTGTGAAATGTAATTATTTGTCGCCTATGAAATACATATATTACATATTCTTTTCATTAAGCATTTTTATTGTATGGGGATTACTCTTACTTGATGCTGATAAGCCCGGGACATGGGGCATTTTCGTTGCACTTGTATATACTTTCTATGCGAATATGCTCTTGCGAAAGTATTATGAAGAAGAAAATAATATCCAATTATTAATAAAATTCTCATTGCCAACCTTTTATTTTTTGGCATTGTTGGTGATGAGGAGTATATCATGGGTGACAATTATTCATCCTATTTTTGTAGCATACACGACATTTTTTATATCAAATTTCATGAAACATGAAAAGCTAATTTACTCACATTTTTTCGTATTAATGTTCATTTTTGTTTATGCTTTTTCAGGCTATAATTATTGGGAATTGTATAGCACAAAAAAAGACGAGGTCGTTCGTTATGATTTCACCAAAAAAGAAGAAGCGAAAAAACTAAATTTATTTAATTACAAAGTTCCAAATATTAATCTAAAAGATGTTGTGTTTTTAGATAGTAATTTGGATACTATCACAATAAATTCCGAAGGAAAACTTACCTTGATAGAAACATGGAATGAGCAGTGTGTGCCATGTATCGCTGCGATAAGAGATTTAGAAGATTTTTACCTTGAAAATAAAGGTAAATTTTCTCACTATTACGCTTATGAGTCAAGGAGGAATGTGGCTTATCAGCAGGATAAGGTATTTGGATTTGATCCCATAAAAAATAAATCAAAAATTATTATTGATTTAGATAATAACATGTATAACAAATTGAATGTTTCTGGTTATCCTTTCTTTTTGATATTTGATGAAAATGGTGATTTAATCCACGCTCAATTTGGTTATGACAGTCAAACAAAAATTACTTTTCAACAAAAAATCCTGCAAATTACTGCCGACCCCGCGTTCCCTCATTCCAAGCCTTCCACACATTAAACATTCGCATTGCAAATTCAAGGTTACATTTGCACTGTTCTAAGTTGAATATCTAATACTCAAAAATTAGATAAATTGCCCATCTAACGGGTTTTGAACACTCTTTATACGGAGTCAATGTGTTACAGAAACGTTAATTTTTTAAAAAACAATATTTTTTCTCTGATTTAATTTGTAAAAAAACGCATTCGTTTAAAGTGCTATGTGTTTAAAATGGAAATGTTTTGCAAAATTTATATTCAAATAAAGTTAATTTACGGTATTAAATTTTGACAAAAGGCGTTTTTTTCTTAAATTTAATACATGTATTTAATTAAACTTTGTAAAAATGACCCAAACTCTTCCTATGAACTTTAATAAATAATTTTGACCTTGCATTTGTAATAAACAATTCAATCTATTTTCGATGTGAGTTATTCTATTGATTCGCGTAATCCAAGTTGAATATACAGTATTTCCAAGAAAAAAATCACATCGCATAAGGTACTTATGATACGTTGATGACGATATTTTTTACTCATTTTAAACCATACTCAAATATGAAAAAAACAAAGTATGCACCTATACGTGCGCCCGATGTACAGAAACAAGTCCCCATAAAAAAGCCGTATCACGCTATAAGGAGCATAATACGGCACAAAAAAGCAATCGTAGTCGGCTTAAAGGACTACATCAACTTTTTATTTTACAATTCAAAATTACAAAAAATTATGAAAAATTTCCTAATTTTCATCTTTATGAGCTTAATTCTTTTATCGGCTTGCAAGCAGGAAAGTCCTGTTGAGCCTATCTCTGAAGAATTTAATATCGAAGCAAGAGATAGTCGAAAATTTCCTATTGAGCCAAAATTGGCAGAAATATTAATTAATGGAGACAAAAAACAAATTCAGAGTATCCTACCGGAAGTGCCAGGATATGAAAACGTAAGTAATAGCCGTACATCGTTTATTATAATGTGCTATACGAGTCCATACGATGGAGGTAAAGATTGTTTTGCAGTATGGGGAACAAATGATTGTGGTGATGTTTTCTGTGAGGCAGGGTGTGAATGTACACCTATAACTCTTTGGTTTTAAAGGAAGTATTATGTATAATATTACTATAGCGAGGGTGTTTTTCACCCTCGCATTGTTCTGCTATAATTTTTGTCAAGGTCAGAATCTTATGTTCAATGGAGATTTTGAGGAACTTTCACTGGTTGATTATTCAAAAACTAGCATTGATGGACAACCTGTTAAATTAAATAGACTTGATACGTCTCTTCTTTGGTTTTTGCCTGATATTAAAAGAGATGATATTAAAGTAGGTTCTCCAGGGTGGGATTTCTCTTCGGATACACTGTCAGAGTCGAATACATGGTATTCAGATAAAGGACGAGGGCATAGTGGTTATGTTTATAATAAAATAACGCCATTCTATGTAACTCTGAAAGAATCAGGCGTTTATTATGTTCAAAATACTGTAGGTGAGTTTTGTAAGCCTTTAATAAAGGATAATATTTATGAGTTATCTCTTTGGATACGTCCGTTCAAAGGTAATTATTACATCAATTCGATAGATATTCATTTTGATAGTATTCAACATCATTTTGACGGCTATGTGCGGTATCGAGAAAGAGAAAAAAAGGAGAGAGAACAACCGGATTGGATACAAACTCAAAATTTTACACCGACCGTTCTTTCGCAAGATTGCGTGATTGATTTGCCTTCAAAAGATGATACAAAATATGTACAAGTGAGCTGTCAATATAAGGCAAAGGGCGGGGAGAAATATGTCTATATCGGCAATTTGACTTATGATGCTCCCAAAAAATTTAAAAAGAAAGATTTGAAAACATACAATCAACCACTTATTTCTGTACCGACTTGTGTATATGCGATTGACGATGTAAGTTTGATTTCCAAAACGGATACGACCGAAAAATGCAACAAACCACTTCATGTTAGGACTAATAAAGTGAATATCTCTTTTAAAGCCCCACCTGCTTCTGGATTTATAGATGAATTTGTCTTAAAGGATAGTGATTTTAAAGACTATGATTTGAAAGTAACACAAAAGACAAATCTCCAAACTAAATTTGAAGCAATTGACTTTGAATCAGTCAAATATGTAATTATTACGGAATGTCACGACAAGTTGACAGGGTTTTCTGTCAAAGATATGCCTTTAAAATATAGTCCTGCTATTAAGAAATTTTTATTGTCATCAAGCCAAAAAATAAAAATATATACTCGCGGAAAACTGAAAGAGCAATCGGATGATGACAGAGTAAAAATCCAAATTTATTACCAATAAACGTTTACTTCTGTCTCCCTCGCGTTCCCTCATCCCAAGCCTTCCATACATTAAACATCCGCATAGCAAATTCAAGGTCTTGTTCCTCGACGAGAGCTTGAATTTGCTCATGGCTGTGCCGTTGCCAAGTGATTTTTTCATCCGGTAAATTGGCAAAGCCGAGCGTGACTGCTGCGATAATAGCCGAGTTGATTTTCAAAGATTTTAAGTCCACTTTATCGTAAGTATCAGAGGCGGAGTGATAAGTTCTGCCATAATTGGTGGAGAGGTGATTGGCGACAAGATTCGGTACGCCTTCCATCATAAAATCAAAATTATCTGTACCGACTATCGCCGCATCAACGTGTTTGTATTCCCCGAAAACCTGTACAGCTTGGAGGACATCATCAAGTGCAGGCATGAGTTCTTTTCTACCATTGGTAAAAAAGCCGAAAATCGCGCCACTGCCAATATCTACCGACATTGCCATGATGTGTTTGTCCAGTTTTTTACCGCACCTTTGGGTGTATGCCCATGAGCCAAAATAACCTTGTTCTTCACCATTCCAAAGTGCAAAACGTATCGTGCGTTTAGGTTGAATGCCAAGTCGCTGCATCTGTCGGGCAATATCAATCATCATTGACACATTGCAGCCGTTGTCATTCGCGCCCGTGCCGAGTGCCCACGAGTCGAGATGTGCGCCGATAATAATGACTTCATCTGGTTTTTCGCTACCGCGTATTTCGCCGATGACATTATGCGAGGTATATTCGCCGCCTGTCTCTGCATCTATCGTGATTGCTATTTGTAAATCCTTGTTTTCTTTTAAATTACGCAAACATCGCTTGGCATCTTCACGCGCCATCACGAGTTGAGGCATTTCATTATCATATACTTTTTTTGATACAAAACTGTATAATAATTTATTGGGGCGAGAGGACATAAAGACCAAACCTTGTACACCCACCTGCCGCGCCAAATCTTCTGTTTTGGAAGCAGCCGTATATTCAGCAAATAAACCACCAATATCCAAGCAAATATCCGTTTCGACCAGCACAAATGCGCCTTTCGCACTCGCGCCCAATCGCTCAAAATCTTCGGCAGTTCCCATACCACCGTCCAGTAATTTTCCGGTATGTGTCTTGGCAGGAGAGTAGAATTTGGAGACGATTTGAGGGGTGAAATTCGTGCCGCCTGAAATAGTCGCAGTCGTTGATTTTTCTAACCACAAGGCAGGCATTTTGAATGCCATTTTATCAACCTTTACACCTGCTTCTTCAAATTTTTTGATTGCCCATTCGACGGACTGTTCATTGGCGAGTGAGCCGGTGACGCGCCCACCGATTTCATCGCAGAGTTCTTGCAAATCTTCTTCGATGGGAGTTTCGCCAAGCATGGCAGAGACGAGACGTTGAGCATCGTTTTGTGCGAAGCTTGAGGTGGAAAATAGGGCGATAAATAAGAATGTAAGCAGATTTTTCATAGTGAAAATGATTTATTCACTACGAATTTACGGAAAAATGCGGATAGGAACGCGGATTTTGCGGATTTGACGGATTTTCGCAGATTTTTTTGTGTAATGATTTCAAGAGTAGTGGAGACAAAATTCTCAACGAAGTCAAGACAAAAAAAATCCCGACCAGTATGGTCGGGATTTTTATCTCGCATTTGCCAATGGACTATTTACCATCGACTAATTATTTATTCAAAAATATAACGAACACCGAGTACCATTCTCCAGCGTGAAGCAAAGTCATCTACATTCCAGATGTCACCACTTGGCGCATTGAAAGAATAGGTAGCTACATTTTCGCCACTACTATCATCAATATCTTCAAAACGAATTAAAGTAAACTGGTCGTTCCTGACAAAATACTTCGCGCCCCAATCTTTGTTGAGTAGATTGCCGAAATTAAGAACGTCAAGTGAAACCTGTACTTTGTTGGAAGTTTCGCTGACTTTCGCACCTACATTGAGGGCAAGTTTGAGGTCGAAGTTATGCTCGAATGGCAAGCGCGAACCATTGCGTTCTGCAAATTGACCTCTGCGCGAATTGAGGTAATCATCATTGCTGATAAAGGCATCTAAAGCCGCCCAATCTTCCGTATTAACGAGGCTGATTTGGCTGGCATCGGCAGGAACAAATATCAAATCACCCCAACTCGAATCTCCATTAGATACTCTTCCATTATAAATATAAGAAAATGGTCTGCCAGAGCGACCTTCGTAAAATAAAGAAGCCGTCAAGCCAAAAAAGTCATTGAAATCTTTCTGATAAGATAGCAAACTATTGAACCTCAAACCTGCGGAAAAGTCAGAACGAGAAAGGTCAAGATAATTTCTACCACCTGAATTTTCGATGTATCTCCACTGTGAAGAATTTTGCGAAGAAGTACCGTCATTGACAGCCCAAGCATCACCGAGTGAGTAAGAAACACTTGCCAAAAGACCATTATTAAAAGGTCTGTCTAAGCGAATGGTGAAATTGTAACCGTAACCTTTATTGGTATTATCGCCCAAAATAATTCTACCATAAGTATCATCAATCAGGTCATCCCTATCTCTACTAAACAGTGGACGCGCATCTGCTCCCGAAAGACTTTCTGTGGAAGGCTTGATATTCAAATTATAATAAATTACATTATTCAATGTTTTGGTATAAACGGCATCAAAACCACCGATGAAACCACCGGGCAATTTTTGGTCGATACCTATATTTCCACGCAATACTTGCGGATACTTAAAGTCTTTGCTGAAAAAGTCAATTTGACCGGAAGGAACAGCATCGTCAGCACCAAAATCGGTAGCTTGTGGTTGCGTATTAATGTCAGGATTGAATACAAAAGTAGAATCAAAACTGCTGTAGGAAGTGCCACCGACAGTCGAGCCATTATTGGTGAATGAACCACCGGGCCACACAAAGGGTACACGACTCGTAAAGACACCCACACCACCGCGAATGATGGTCGTTTTATCTCCTTTTACATCATAATTAAAACCAACGCGCGGACTCAACATTAATGTTGCCTGTGGCAATTGTCCGGTTTCTGCACCATCCAAAGCGTCTAAAATTTCCGTCTCACCGTCGTAAGCATCACGAATGGCGAGAATCGTATTGGTATTAAAATTATCATCGGCTATCGGTTCGTCGAGGAAGAACGGAACGTCCAAACGCAAGCCATAAGTCAGCTTGAAATTGTTTGAAATAGCGAAGCGGTCTTGAACATAAAAACCCAGTTGAAGCGCATTAAAACTTGCTGCGGCTTCTGAACCGTCACCTACCTTATCATCTACCAAAGAGTAGCCACTCTCATAGTTGATAGGTGGAGCACCATTGATGAAATCATTAACAGAAGCAAACTCGTATTCGCCGAAATTTCGACGTATAAAGAGATTGTATATGTTGTAAAATTCATTATGCGTACCAATCGTAATCGTATGTTTTCCTTTATACAAACTAAAATTATCGGTCAAGGTAAATATCTTCTGTTTCAATTGATTCGCCGTAGAAAAGACCTCACTACCGAGACGAATCTCACCATCACCATCGCCAATTATTAAGCGAGGAAAATCTGTACCCATCGGGTCACGGTCATCGAATACATTTGTAAAACCAATAATCAAATCATTGGAAGCCGATGAGCCAAAAACACTATTTAACTCTAATGCAGAGGAGTGTGTCGTACTTGGACGAAGTACACCACCATTATAAAAATTGATAGTTCGGTTGCTTGAACGACTTGGTTGGATGCCCACGCCTTTGGTATAAGAATGACGCAATTTCAATTTGGTAGAAGCACCGAGATTAAAATCCAAACGAGCCAATATCTTCTCTCCTTGCAATTCTCTTGTATTATTCAAAAAGCCACCTGCATCATAACCGTAATTAGAGTTGATAAAACTTGCCAAATTATTCAAATCCTCCTCGCTTGAGTCGCCGTCATAATTATTTGAAAAAACAAATGGTTGCGGCGTTTGGTCACGTTGTAATTCAGCGTTGAGAAAGAAAAATACTTTGTTTTTCACGATAGGTCCGCCTAAGCGGAAACCGAAAGTATTTGCAGAAAAATCATCGACTTTTGTACGCAAAGTATCCAAAGCCGAATCGTCCAATTCTTTCTCTGCATCTAATACGTAGCGGTGTGTTTTACCTACAAAATCTTGATTTCGGGTAAACCAATACGCCGAGCCTTCAAACTTATTGGAGCCACTGCGCGTCACGGCATTGATACCGCCACCTGCAAAGCCACCCAAGCGCACATCATAAGGCGCAAGCACGACTTGAAACTGCTCAATCGCGTCAATACTAATCGGCGTGATGCCCGTCTGACCACCATTTGTGCCTTGGTCAGAGAGTCCGAATACGTCATTATTCACTGCGCCGTCAATGAAAATCGAGTTGTAGCGATTATTCGTTCCGGCGATAGAAATACCACCGTCGGCAGTCGTTGAAGCCTGCGGTGTGAGTTTGATAAAATCATTAAAATCACGATTGACCGTAGGCACAGAACTAATCGTTTTTTCGCCTATCAAGGTCTCGGCACCAGTCTTTTCAGAGTTGAGTACGCCACCTTTTGTGGCAACTACCGTCACGCCTTCAAGTTCGATGGCAGTATCCGATAATTTGTTATTCAAATTCAAATCCTGACCGAGTGAGAGAAAAACATTCTCCTCGACCATGTCTTGAAATCCTGTGTAGGAAGTCGTAATCATGTAAGGTCCGCCTACACGCATTGCTGGTAGCGTATAGCCACCATCTATACGTGTCACCGTACCGTACTGTGTACCGGAGGGGACATGTATAGCAATGACCGTAGCACCAATTAAGGGCTGCCCGCCCGTGTCTGTAATTGTTCCGTTAATGGAAGCTGTAGTGACACCTTGAGCGGCAATAACTGTCGATAATAGAAACATTACCAACAATAAACCGATTGATTTAAATAGTTGTAATTTTTTCATACGTTTGATTTAAAAGCTTGATTTTAGTGTTTCGATTTATAAATAATTGGCAAGTTTGGCAAGCTTATTTTTTCGTTAATCAAGACATTAGGAAGGATAATAGCCGTAGCTACTTGACTGACGAATAACGCAGAGTAACGGAGAAAGAAGCCAATTAAGTTGTCAAGTATTTATAAATCGAAGTACTAGTAACAAAATACATTTTGCTATTGAGTCGCAAAACTAAGCCGATCTATTCACTACGAAGGTAGTACGAGAATTAAATAATTGTTATTTATACGTCGTTTTTTTATTAACAAAGAATTAACAATTATTACATTCCTTAGAATATTTTGCAAAGCAAAATATCATCCAAACATTATTTTCTTTTTTTTGTATGAAAAATATCTGTATGATTCGGATGTTTTTTATGGCTGCGATAATGCTCATTCCAACAAATTCTAAAATTTGTTGCTTAATCTCAGAACAAATCTTAACTTAAAGCCCAAATATACCGATTGTTCCCGCGCCTATAAGAATTCATTACCTCTCGGTATTCAAATGAAATTGATAATCAGTTTTTTATAAACCTATTCTAAATAGGTTCTATAAAAAACAATCTCCTAATCACCATTTTACAAATCACTAATTATTACTACAATGAGGAAGTTTTACACCTTATTTTTCTTTTCATTCATACTCCTTATCAATGTCGTTAAAGCCAATGAGTTTTTGCCTTGCGATGCACAGATTATTACACAAGATCAACAGGAAGTGTGTGACAATATCTTTATGGTCTCCGCACAAGATCCGGAAGCCAATGAGACCGGTTTGTGGACAGGTCCCGGTATGACCTCATTTGTAGATGAAACTGCCTCCAGTACATTTATTACCAATTTGAATCCGGGACCCAATGTCATTACTTGGTCTATTTTGGATGCGGGTGGCAATATTTGCGACAGCAAATCTATCACACTCGTCAACAATCAAGTTATCACGACACCACTCATCACGACTCCGAATAATCTGGAAGTTTGTGATGAAAACGATTTTCAAATCGCGGCTAATACGAACTTGAAGCCCGGTGAAGTCGGTACATGGTCATCTAATATTCCTTCGGTTACATTTGCTCCGAATGTCAATAATCCCAACGCCATTGCCAACAACCTTGCTCCTGGTAATAATGGTATTTCTTGGAATATCGAAAAAGAAGGCTGTTCTGCAAATCCTGCTTTCATTACGGTTAATAATAATGAAGTCATTACCGAACCGGAAATCGAACCGAGCTCTGTTCTCGTTAGCTGCGAGACAGATGGTTTCGGTCGCATGTTTGCTAATCTAACCAATCAACTCATTCCCGGTGAAATCGGTACTTGGACAGGACCTCCCGGCGTGACTTTCTCCCCGAATTCAGAATCGCCGACTATTAATGGTTTATTGCCCGGCGAAAATATCCTCACATGGACAATTTCGAGGGGCAACTGTCCAACAAAATCTATCTCCATCACACTCATCAATAATATGGTGATGACTGATGCGGAAATATTTACGGCGGCACAAGAAGTTTGTGATGAAAATAATTTTTCCATAGAAGGAAATACACCTGCGAATGGTGAAACAGGAACATGGAGTGGACCAGCAGGTGTCACTTTTGCTGACCCCAACAATCCGAGTACAACAATCAACGGTTTGCAATCCGGTGACAATGAAATATGCTGGACAATCTCTCGTGGCGATTGCCCACCTTCACAGGCTTGTGTAATAATTACCAATAACGAAGTAACGACCAATTCGACAATATCAACTGCCGATGGACAAGAAGTATGTGATGAAAATGGCTTTATGATTTCTGCAAATGCTCCTGCAAATGGTGAAACCGGAACATGGAACGGACCAGCCGGAGTGACCTTCGCGCCCAATGCGAATGCACCTAATGCTACTGCGAATGGTTTACCTTCCGGCACGAGTACATTATGTTGGACAATTACACGCGGTGGATGTGATGATACTGCGAGCGAAGCCTGTATTGATGTAACGAATAATGAAGTTAATACAGAATCCGTCATTTCTACTACTGATGGACAAGAAGTCTGTGATGAAAATGGCTTTATGATTTCTGCAAATGCTCCTGCGAATGGCGAAACCGGAACATGGAACGGACCAGCCGGAGTGACCTTCGCGCCCAATGCGAATGCACCTAATGCTACTGCGAATGGTTTACCTTCTGGTACGAGTACGTTATGTTGGACGATTACACGCGGTGGATGTGATGATACTGCGAGCGAAGCCTGTATTGATGTAACAAATAATGAAGTAACAACCAATTCCACGACATCAACTGCGGACGGACAAGAAGTTTGCGATGAAAACGGTTTTATGGTTTCGGCAAACGCTCCCGCGAATGGTGAGACCGGAACATGGAACGGACCAGCCGGAGTTACTTTTGCACCCAATGCAAATGCTCCAAATGCTACTGCGAATGGTTTACCTTCTGGTACAAGCACATTATGTTGGACGATTACACGTGGTGGATGTGATGATACGGCTTCCGAAGCCTGTATTGATGTAACAAATAATGAAGTAACAAGCGTTTCAGCGATAGCCACTGCCGATGGACAAGAAGTATGTGATGAAGATAACTTTTCCGCAGATGCCAATGTACCCGCCAATGGAGAAACCGGAACATGGTCAGGACCATCGGGTGTCACTTTTAGCCCAAATGCTAATACACCGAGCGTAGTCGTCAACGATTTGCCGACAGGCACAAGTACATTATGTTGGACAATCACACGCGGTGGATGCGATGATACGGCAAGCGAATCTTGCATTGATGTAACGAATAATGAAGTCCTGACACAAGCGGCAGTTGCTACGGCTTCTGGTCAGGAGACTTGCGATAGTGATGCCTTTATGGTAGAAGGAAACGCCCCACAAGGCAATGAAACCGGAACATGGAGCGGACCGACAGGGGTTACTTTTGACCCAAATGCTAACTCACCAACGGCTACCGTCATCGGCTTGCCACTCGGTACAAGTACACTCACATGGACGATTTCAAACGGTGACTGTCCCGCGACTTCTGCCGAAATTGCAGTACTTAATAACGAACCCACTCAACCCAATATTTCGACTTCCGGTGGACAAGCAATATGCGATATTGAAAGTTTTACTTTACAAGCAAATACACCCGCAAGCGGAGAAACGGGCGTTTGGACAGGTCCGACAGGAGTGATTTATTTACCAAATATCAATTCACCAACGGTGACTGTCAGCAATTTACCTCCGGGAAATAATGATTTTACTTGGACAATTACGCAAGGCGGATGTAGCCTTTCAGATGTAGTGACGCTTACGACATATAGCACGCCTGTAAGCACGACCACTGTGTCAGATGTTACGATTGTAGAAGGAAATGATGGTGAAATTGCTATTTGTGTGAATGGCGGTACGTCTCCATACAATGTGACTTGGATGCCAAATGAAGGCGACCTTGCGCCCGTTAGCGGTTCTTGTGATGCGAATTTTGAAATCACAGGTCTGACGGAAGATGTTTACACCATATATATACAAGATGCCAATGGCTGTGCCGACACCATTCCGAATATAGCAGTCAGCGGACCTGTTTGTGATGACTTTAATATTGGACTGGTGACGGAAGTAGGGGAGACCTGTAACGATACACAAGATGGTAGTATTACGATTGAAGTACTTGGCGCACAAGGTGACATTACTTACTCAATTGGCAACGGTATTCCTGATGTAATCACTTCCGATAATCCTTATACATTTACCGATTTACCCGCAGGGTCATACAATCTTTTTGTACAAGACGAACGTCTTTGCCCCGATTCATATATTAGTAATCCTGTTATTGTAACTGAACCCAATTCATTAACTGTTACTACGAATGTAACGGATTTGGGTACGATTGGTGGTGCGGATGGTGCGGTTTGCGTTACGGTAGAAGGCGGGACTTCGCCTTATACGGTCACGTCCGATTGTGGTACGGTGATGTCTGGCGCGGGTTCCTGCGGTGGCGATTTTCATATACCAAACCTTGCGGATGTTACTTGCGAAATTACTATCGTAGATGCGACGGGTGAATGTACCGTAATGACCTCCGCAACAGTCAGCCCACCGACTTGCGACTTGAGCATTAATGGCGATCCGATTATCTCCGAAGTCAATTGCTTCGATGGCAGCGACGGTAGTATCACGGTGAATGCGTCAAGTATGGGCGGAGGTATTCAGTATTCGATTGATGGTGGAAAGACCTTTATGACGGGTGCGAGTCCATTTGTTTTTGATAACCTTTCTGCGGGAACGTATAATTTGATTTTAGAAGATGCTTTAAATTGTACAACATCTTATTCTAATAATCCGATTGTGCTCAATAATCCGGCGGAACTCCTCGTGACTACAGACACTACACGCACCACTACGGTTGGTGGCAACGACGGTATTATTGACATTTGTATAAATGGCGGTACACCTAATTTTACGATTGAATATACGCCCAATACCGGATTTTTGACTTCAGTATCAGGGAATTGCGATGCCAATTTCCAAATTCTCGGACTCATTGAAGGTGAATACGACATCACTATAACCGATGCTAATAACTGCGTTTTTAATATCACAGAAACCGTAGAAGGACCGGATTGTTCATCCTTTACAATAGGTGAAGTAACTACGCAAAATGAAGCCTGTAACGATTCCGACGATGGTAGTATCACCATTGAAGTACTGGGCGCAATCGGCGAAATTACTTACTCTGTCGGCAACGGCGTGGCTGATATTGTCACCAATACCAATCCATATACATTTGACAATTTACCCGAAGGGGAATACATCGTATTTGTAGTAGATGAAGTGGGTTGTTCCAATTCATATATTAGTAATCCGGTTATTATTACTGCACCGGACGCGCTTGCTTTGGGAGCTAATTTGACAAATGTTTCTGTATTAGGTGGTAGTGATGGTGAAATTGAAATTAATGTAACAGGCGGTACAGGACCTTTCACGGCTACGATAAATGGCGGTTCGCAAATGACAAGTCCCAATGGCAATTTTGTTTTTGGCGGTTTGGGAGCTGGAGAATATGAAATCGTTGTAACAGATGCAAATGGTTGTGAAATTACCACGACACAAACTCTCAACGACCCTTCATGTATATTGGAAGTAGGGAATGTGATGTCCACTGCCACTTCGTGTAATGGCTTTTCTGATGGGACAATCACAATTACCGCAACGAGTGATAACCCACCGATTGAATACAGTATTGATGGTATTAATTTTCAAACATCAAATGTCTTTTCTGGTTTACCTTCCGGTGAATATAATATTGTTATTAAGGATGCGGTGGCTTGTTTGGCAAGTTTCAGTAGCAACCCCGTAATAGTGAGTGAGCCGGAAGTATTCGATGTATTGCCTACCATCTTAAATGTCACGACACTCGGCGGTAGCAATGGACGTATTATTTTGTGTATCAATGGCGGTACACCGGACTATACCGTGACGATTGACCCACCTGCCGGAACGGTTACGGAGACAATGGGTAGTTGCGATGCTGATTTTGAAATAACGGATTTATCTATAGGCGAATACACGGTTACGATAGCGGATGCCAACGGTTGTGAGGTCGTCATTGACGCGCCTATCGAAGAGCCGGATTGTGATGATTTTATGGTCGAAGCCGTCAATCCAATGGATAATAATTGTAATGTCAGTAGCCAATCTAATCCTGATCCCGATGGCACAATTGAAATCATCGTGACAGGTGGCGAACCACCTTACGATTATTCGATTTTTGGCGGAGCCAACCCGACTAATTTTGCAGATACTTCGTATTTATTTACAGGTTTGAATGTTGGTACATATACGATTTTAGTGACGGATGCGAGTGGTTGTGCGGTGGGCTTTGCAGAAACTATCGACATCGGCGAACCGGAGTTATTGGTTTCACCGCCTACTATTATCGAACCGAGTGTGGTTGGTGGTAGCGATGGCGAAATTTGTTTGAGTCCCTCCGGTGGTATTCCGCCTTACATAGTGACGGCGAGTTGCGGTACGGTCGTTGAAGGTTCAGGTCCGCAATGCGGTGGTGATTTCTATATTACTGGACTTTCGGCAGGGCAATGCGATATTCTTGTAGTGGACGCAAATCTCTGTGAAGCCAGTGGTACGATTACTATGATGGATCCGCCTTGCGACCAATTTGGTATTTCGGCAGTCAATTCAAATGATGCCTGTAATGGTCAATCGGACGGTGAAATTACGATTAATATTATGGGCGGCACACCGCCTTATCTATACTCTGTTGATGGTGGTATGACCACCGAATCGAGTAGCGATATGTCCTTTACATTCACGGGATTAGGTGCCGGAGCTTATGATATTTTTGTATCGGATATGGTACTGTGTACAGAGGATTATGCCGACCAAATTGTAATAGAAGAACTACCCGAATTTGAAGTAGATGCAGGTGCGGATGAGATCATTGAGATAGGAGAATCTGTTGACCTTAGTGCTACTTCAAGCGAAATGGGCGAGTACGAATGGACACCCGCCGATAATCTGGACGACCCGTTTTCTGCCAATCCTACGGCTACGCCTACGGATGTAGGGGAAATCACTTATCAAGTCACACTCACCACGCCTGAAGGCTGTACAGCTACGGATGAAGTGACGATTACGGTAGAAGATAATAGCATTATCGTCGTGCCTACGGGCTTTACGCCGAATGGCGACGGAGAAAACGACGAGTTCTTTCCATATATTGATGGCAATGTGGACGTTCTTTCTTTTACAGTATGGAATCGCTGGGGCGAAAAAGTGCATGATGACCCGAATGCTGGTTGGGATGGTACTTACAAAGGCACCGATCAACCTTTGAGTTCTTTTGTGTATGTCCTTGAATATCAATTGCCGGGTAAAAGCCCGGAGGTTTTGAAAGGGGACTTTGTATTGATTCGATAGAAGATTGAAAAAGGTTTAATTGAAAAATTATGGCATCATACTACTTCACCCCCGACCACGATATGTTTCGTGAATCGTTCCGTGATTTTTTAGAAAAAGAAGTTCGTCCGAATGTCGATCAATGGGAAGAAGACGGCGAATTACCGCGTAGTATTTATCGGAAATTTGGTGAAATGGGCTATTTCGGACTTACGCTGCCCGAAGATTATGGTGGAATGAATTTAGACCGTTGGCACAATGTTATTTTTGATGAAGAAATCGCTCGTATGAACTCCGGTGGTTTTGGTGCGTCAATTGGCGCACATCCGCTACTCGCGCTCACTCATATCAATGTAGAAGGTACAGAATCTCAAAAACAACGCTATCTCGTGCCGGGTATCAAGGGCGAACTCATCGGCTGCCTGGCGATTACCGAACCCTTTGGAGGCTCTGATGTTCAAGCAGTTAGGACGACGGCAGTACGCAAAGGCGACCATTATATTGTCAATGGTTCAAAGACTTTTATTACGAATGGCGTATTGAGCGACTACATTATTGCCGTAGTCAAAACCGACCCTTCGGCAGGCAATAAAGGCATTAGTTTGATGATTATTGACCGCGATTTGGAGGGCGTAAGTGCTACGCCACTCAAAAAACTCGGCTGGCATGCTTCCGATACCGGAGAAATTGCTTTTGACAATGTGCGCGTACCTGCGGAGAATCTGCTCGGTGATGAGAACAGAGGTTTTTTTTATATCATGCAGCATTTTGTGTCAGAAAGATTGTCGCTGGCAGTGGGCGGTTATGCGGTGGCAGCTTATGCACTCGAACTCACACTCCAATACACGAGCGAACGTGAAGCCTTCGGACGGAAAATCAATAAATTTCAAGTCTTGCGACATCGTATTGCACAGATGTCTTCCGAAATAGAAATGAACAGACAATTTGTGTATAGTATTTATCAACGCTATATCGACGGTGATTATCCGGTCAAAGAAGCGTCGATGGCAAAGCTACTTTGCACCCAACTCGCTGATAAGGTGACGACTCAATGTCTGCAAATGTACGGTGGTTACGGCTTTATGGAAGATTACCCTTTGGCGCGAATGTTTAGGGATGCGCGATTGGGGCAAATCGGTGGCGGTACATCCGAGATTATGTGTGAAATTATTGCCAAAATATTGATTGATGGGAAAGGGTATAAAGAACCGAAAGTGCAAGCGACAAATAAAAATACAACACCCACAACGTAGGGACAGGGCATGCCCTGTCCCTACGTTGTGCACAAATTAGATTTTACAATATTCTTATGAAATGGACACCACTCATGTTTTTCTATCTGCTTTGCGCTATTGCAGGGCTGATAGTTCCTTGGTATTATAATCTCCAATTTATGATGCACGGCGATGAACCGTTTACTATTCGTAAATTCATCGGCGATGGTATGGCTACACCACTTTCTTCTTCACTCACGACAGATTTTTTGATAGGCGCATCAGCAGCATTTGTGTGGATGATTGTTGAAGGGACGAGACTGAAAATGAAGCGATTATGGATGTTTGTGGCGGTGACATTCTTAGTGGCTTTTGCTTTTTCATTTCCTTTGTTTTTATTTTTTCGGGAACGAAAGTTAAGTTTAAATTAGTACACTAAAACTCGACTTATTTTATAATTTTACAAATTCATTTATACACATCAATATTTTTACGATATGCCTACTTCATCTAAATATTTATTCTTAGTTCTTCTTCTTTTAATCTCTTTCAATGACCTTGAAGCTCAAAATGTAAATGGCTCTATAATACACGACGGAGTAGAAAGAGAATATATTTTATATATTCCAAGTTCTTATACTGCTGGGAACTCTGCGCCTTTGGTCATTAATCTTCATGGTTATGGTAGTAATAGGGGGGAGCAGTTAATTTACAGCAATTTTACGCCTACTGCCGATGAACATGGATTTTTGGTCGTACATCCACAAGGTTCACTTAATAATGTCGGTAGTACTCATTGGAACGCAAACTGGGGAACGGGAGTCGATGATGTTGGCTTTATTTCAGCATTAATTGACTCATTATCTGTAGATTATGCTGTGGATTTAGATAGAGTATATAGTACGGGAATGTCGAATGGTGGTTTTATGTCTTACACTTTGGCTTGTCAATTGAGCGACCGGATTGCTGCAATTGCATCTGTGACCGGTACGATGACCATCGGTCAGGCTGCCCTTTGCGATAGTCCTAAGGCAGTACCTGTCATGGAAATACACGGCACAGCAGACGGTGTTGTACCTTATGGAGGTAGTAATCTCGGTGTAGGTATAGATAATGTAATAGATTTTTGGGTTAATAAAAACGCTTGTGATACTGACCCACAAATTACAATGATAGAAGATACGAATGTGTCGGACGATTCTACTGTCGAACATTATGTATATAGTAATGGCACAGATGGAAGTAGTGTGGAATTGTATAAAATCATTGGTGGAGGACACACTTGGCCCGGTGCTTTTAATATTGGTGATGTGACAAATCAAGACATCAGTGCGACTGTAAAAATATGGGAATTTTTCTCAAAATATACTCTAAATGGATTGCTTACTTCTAATGAAATCATCGATAGTGCAAAGGCTGTTTCTATTATTCCAAACCCTGCCACTGATCTTGTTTACCTTGAATTTGAAAACGACATGAGTGCCAAATTCATTAGTATATACGACATTGCAGGTAAAGTAATCAAACAGATAAAGTCACCTACCGATAAGCTGCAAATTGACGTAGCTGGCTGGACACCCGCTACTTATTTTATTCAAATTTATACTGACAATGAAGTTGTCACAAAGAAAATGATTGTTATTGAAAAGTGATTTTTTTATCGTTCCTAATTTGGCGAAGCCACTACCATAATGAATGAATTTTGAATGAACGAATATTATCGACATATTCATTCATTCAAAATCCATTCATTCACTCATTTTTTGCCAAAAAAACGAAAAATTTGAGAATATAGATACTACATTACCAATCTCCATTGTCGGCTTCACAGTTGTTTCCACTCGTATCACATTCATAATTGACAGTAGTTGTAAAATCACAAATCATATCGGTACAACAGACTGCCGGATAGCTTAGTATTATTTCATAATCGGCTGTACCTGAGCCGGATGTGACGGGAAAAGTTGGTCCATTTATTTGGTTGACTGTAACAAAAGAAGCACATTCTGGCGTGACTTCCCAAGTCGGTCCCTGGCAATCTCCATCAACGAATGTTACCAAATCATCTATCGTAAACTGTGTCGGGTCTGAGTAAATTGTCAAACTCAAAGCACCTCCATTAATCTGTAAATCGGCATCTCCTGTGCATCCCACATTAAGGAACAATAAGAGCGTTTCTGTACCGCATCCTACAATAGGGTCTGGTGTGTAGGTACTTGATAAAGCAGTTCCTGTCGGTAGATATCCTCCAATACTCCATGTGTAAGTTGCACTCAAGTCTTCATCCAAAACCAGACCTCCGGCTGCATAATCCGTAGGTAGTGTGTAAGTCGTTCCCGCACAAGTTTGGTCGATAGAAAAATATCCCGTAGAGGCTTCGGTCGGACAAGCCACCGGTTCACAGAATGACTGGCAAGACATATAGGTATTTGTACCATCAAACCAATCGGCAAAGCAGGAAATTTTATCAATTGCCCATACGTTTTGGTTGGCTGCTACGAGTTGCATTCGGGTCACTTGACTTGCCGAAAAATTGCTCATACAAGCATCATTAACATAATCCATGAAGTTGCCTGAAAAATCCGAACCTGCACTTGTGGAACAGGTTGTCGTATTATAAGATGGGCAACCAATATTGAAAACGGTTTGAGGGGGCGTATCCGCCAAATTATCAGAAAAGGTATGACTCAAGCCAAAATAATGTCCAATTTCATGAGTAGCCGTAGCACCGATGGTGTATGGTCCGAGATTATCTAAGCTAGCACCCGATCCACAAGGTCCGCCACTACCGCCAAAAGCACCGGAGACTATATATACACCATTTCCTGAAGGGTTAGCACCTCCATTGAAGGGCGCAACTCCGAGAACATCACCATCGCCGAGCAGACTATTGACAAAGATATTCAAAAAACCATCCCAGTTATTTTGTGTATCAGTATTTTGTCCTGTCCAAACATAATCTCCGACCGTAATGGCATAGCCACCGATATTATCCTCTCCGGTTGGCAGATTTTGGTCACCCAAACAAAACTGAATACAAGCCCCGTCCTCTGGCATCAAATCCTCTATCGGCACATCAAAGTACTGCGGACAAGCCTCTGCAAAATCACATAAATCTCCTACATTCGCATTGCAAAAACTGTAATCCAAGTTCAATTGTGCGACCTGTTCGAGTGCTTTATCAATCAAGCATTGCGGATTAGCATCCGTTATCGGTGTGTTGTAATGTACTGCAATTGGTATGATAAGTGGTGTAGCACAAGGTGCTGCTTGTGTCCTTTCCATTTGTTGGTCTATTGCCATTTCCTGCTCCAAAAATGCAGCTTTAAAAACAGGGTCTTGCATTTTTTGTTCCATATATTCATCCGTACCACAACGTTGAATGTCCTTTATCGTCTTCTGAGCATGAATATACCCACATATTAAAACCGATACGAACGTTAGGAAGTAAACAACAACTGTTTTCATAAATATTGATTGAGTGTTTGTAATTAGTATGTTTGAAAAGGTATAAGTAGTACGACAAAAATATCTAACCACTAAGAACACAAAATACACGAAAATCAAACAGACGCGGAGAACACTAATAATCTTATAAAATGTTGATTATGAATACTTTATGTTCTTTGCAGCCTGCCCCGTTGAAAAACGGGGTTAGTTCGATTTTAGTGCCTTTAGTGCGCTTCGTGGTTCAAAATGTTGTTAGTTTATTTTTGTCAACTACTTAAAATTTTAAAATAATGAAGGTGTACAAATATAGTGGACTTTGGACGAAAAATATCAGAAAGCCCGTATCTATGATTAAATTAAATACATTTTAAAAAGTATATTTTACGTCAATTTCGATTTGAATGTATTTAAAAGTTTGGCAATCAAATGTTTATGGAAATATTTATAAGAAATTCTCTGACTACCTACTTCACCATAAAATCATCTCTATCAGCGAGAAAGGGTAATTTTTTTCTAACTTTCTGCAAGTGTTCGTAAGAAATCGTGGTCGTATGTACGTCTTCTACCTCCGTTTTATGATATAAAATCTCTGCACCCGAAGGTTCAATAATCATCGTATCGCCAGAGTATGGGAAGTCATTTCCATCCTTGCCAACGCGATTTACACCTATTGTATAGACTTGGTTTTCGATGGCTCGCGCATGTAAGAGCGTGCGCCACGCATAAGCACGCATGGTGGGCCAATTCGCTGTATAAATCAAGACATCATACTCATCCGCATTACGCGCCCACACTGGAAATCGCAAATCATAACACACCAAAGGACACACCCGCCAACCGCACCATTCGGTGATAAGGCGTTTCGTTCCGGCAGTATAGGTGAGGTGTTCATCTGCCATTGTGAATAGGTGACGTTTGTCATAGATTTCAAAACTCGCGTCAGGACGCATCCATATCAGACGATTATAATACTTCCCATTTTCTTGAATAATCAAACTTCCCGTCACAACAGCACCCAAGCCTCGGGCATGATTCGCCAACCATTGGATGGTCTCTCCAGTCATACTTTCTGACAGTGTCGCTGCTTTCATACTAAATCCGGTGGTGAACATCTCCGGTAAAATCACTAAGTCGGTTTGTCCTGCGAGTGATTTTAATTTCGTATCGAACTTATTGCGATTGGCACTCGGGTTTTCCCAGTGGAGTTGGGTTTGAATAGTGGTGATACGTAGGTCGGTCATGGTATATAATTTCAGATATATTTTTTAAAATCGCCCTCTTTTTTGAATTAAGTACCAAGACAGAATTAGGTTTAATTAAAATTTTCTGATTGTAACGGATTGCGGTGATTATTAAATTTGTATTTAAAATTGAGCTTTTTCCACCCCCTTCCCCCTCCAAAGGGGGAGATTTTCGCTGCGCGAAAAGACGCTTATATCTATATTTCCCCCTTTGGAGGGGGTGAAGGGGGTGGAAAATGTGCTATCACCGCAAAGTGTTACAATCAGAAATTTTGGTATTATTTTTTTTTGTTAAAGAGGCAAAAAACGCAAGCATAGCCGTAGCTATCGGGAAGTATTTTTAACGAAATTAGCGAGAAAAAGAAACCAAAATTGATTAAAGATAATTCTGTCTTGGTACTTATTCTAAAAAAAGTGTAATTTTTTTGTTAAAAATGCAAGAATTACGTGACACTTAGACTTTTTTTATATAAATTGTGTGTTCCTATCCTTCTGTTACTAAATAAGTAACACCTCTTTACATCCTTTCTAATGTGAACAATAAATATATACGAAATTAATTAGAATTTGGAAACATAAATTGATGAAACAATAAGTCATTTTATGAAACCTTCGTAATATTTCTACGTAACATTTAGGAAGATAAAATTTATTTGTGATAAATTCAGAAGTAGATGTAGAGAGAATGAGATGAAAATATACCTGACAACTACTTTTTATTACAAATAAATATATGCAACATAATTATGAGTAAAAATGGACGACCGGTCAATATATTGTTAATCGAAGACAATCCTGGGGATGTAAGATTAACAAAAGAAGCCTTCAAAGAGAGCGGTATGAATGTTAATCTTAGTGTAGTGATGGATGGTGTCGAAGCCCTCCAATATCTAAGACAAGAAGATAATTATACAGATGCTATCATACCCGATCTGATTTTATTAGACCTTAATTTGCCTAAAAAAGACGGTAGAGAAGTCCTACAAATTATTAAAACAGATGACAAGTTGATGTGTATTCCGGTGGTTGTGCTAACAACATCCGGTGCAGAGCAAGACATTTCTAACAGTTACCGCCTACACGCGAACTGTTATCTCAATAAACCGATAGAGTTCGATAAATTTTTTGATTTGATCCAAAAGGTAGAAGATTTTTGGTTAAGTACGACAGTATTGCCTACGATGATTAACTAATTCTGCAAAAATTACGTCCATGAAAATTAATATTTTGGTTATAGATGACTTGGAAGAAGATGCTAAACTGGTAAAAGTATTTCTCAAGCAGGCATCTCTCAAGCATGAATTTTTCTACGCTGAAACCCTTTATGAAGGTATAGAAATATGCGAAGAAAAGGAGGTTGATTTAGTACTCTTAGACCTTGGCTTGCCAGATTCAAGAGGCTTACGAACTCTCTCCGGCTTTTTAGATAGGTCACCTCGCAACATACCCGTCATCGTTATGACTGGTACTTCAGACGAGATGGTCGGAGAACAAGCTGTCAAATCTGGTGCACAAGATTATCTGGTAAAAGGGGAGTTTGAGTACAAACTGTTAGCTCGTGCTATCCGGCAAACACTCGCAAGACACCGAATATATAAGGAGCTCGAAAAAATGAATAGAGAGCTCAATGTCATCAAGATACGCTTCGATAAAGCCAGTAAAATGGCAAACTTCGGAGATTGGGAGATAGACATTGTTACCAACGAAATGATATGGTCGGATCAAGTCTATAAAATATTCGGCTTCGAACCCGGACGGTTTACCCCTTCACGCACCGATTACCTCAATTATGTACATCCTGATGATAGGGACATGGTGCAAAATACCTTTGAAAAAGCCACCAGAGATGGAGCATTACACAAGATAGAATATCGCGTGCGTGTCGGTACAAACCCTATACAACACGTTGCCAATCAATTTCAAGTATATTATAATGACACCACCGAACGAACCTTGCTCGCAGGTGTCTTGCATGATATTACAGAACGTAAACGCTCCGAAGAACTTCTCGCACAACACAAAATATCAGAGGGTACTTCCAGAATGAAAGAAGAGATACTCGAAGATATGAGTTTCCATATTCGGACTCCTCTGTCCTCTCTCGTCAACCTGTCGTATATCCTCAACGCTTCAGGTCTCAACGAAGAGCAAGAAGAATCCGTCAAAGCACTCCAACAATCCGTCGGCGACCTTTCTCTCGCCGTCAATAATATGCTCAACTTCTCCGTGCTACTCTCTGATAAAATCACGGTCGAAGAAGAACAATTTACGGTTGCCAATACGATACAGGGCTTGGTCAAGATGTTCCAAATCAAGGCAAACCGCAAGAGCATCACCCTTCAGGTGGACACCGACGAAAACTTACCAAAATATTTGATTGGTGATGAAACAAAAGTCAACCAAATCCTGTATAATATACTTGACAACGCCATCAAATACACCGAACACGGCGGAAGAGTTGAGTTCATCGTAGAAGCCCCCAAAATAGAAATGGGCAAAGCCCAAATAGCCTTCAAAGTTGAGGATAATGGACTTGGAATGTCCAAGCAAAAAATGGAAGAAATCCTTGATGCCGATCGACTTCTCAATATGAACGAGGAAGAGAAAAAGAAAGGGCTCGGACTCGCTATCGCTACTCGACTCACAGAAACAATGGGCGGAGAACTAAAAGTAGCCAGCGAAGAAGGAGAAGGCACAACATTTACCGTAGAATTTGGATTCAATATAGCAGACGTGGCTGCCCAACAAATAGGAGGAGAACCTATCAGACCTATGCGCATCCTCTTCATTGAAGACCACTTCCTCAACCAAATTGCAACCAAACGTGTATTGACCATGTGGTCAGACCATGTATCGGTGGACATTGCCGACAACGGCAAAATAGGCGTGGAAAAATACGAAGCCAATGACTACGATGTTATACTGATGGATTTGCAAATGCCCGTCATGAATGGCTTTGAAGCCACAGCACAGATTCGGACATTAGATAGCAATATCCCTATCATTGCCCTCTCTGCCAACACCAGTAAAACCGAAGCCGAAAAATGCTTTACCACAGGTATCAACGATTACCTCGCAAAACCTTATGACCCCGAAGAACTCAAAGGTAAAATTATGACCTTAGTATATCGAAAATCCCGTAGAGGAGAAGAATGAAAAAATATTAACACGGATTGACACCCCGGCTACTATAAGATTAAACATTTGGAGGGATGGGACTTTGCGCCGGCAACGGTTGCGAGTCCCTATTTATACCGTTTTTAATAATTAATATCGAATATATTTTATATGATATTGATTATTGAAAACGGTATTTTTTATAAAACCCCGTACAGGTGATTTGGGTGCAGGACAAATTTTTAATCTGCCTCGTACCGACGACTTTAGCCGTCGCGGTAAAGTACCGAGCCACTTGACGGCTAAAGTCGTCAGTACAGTGGCATTTCAAAATAAAATTAAAAATTTGTCCTGCACCCGGTGATTTCAATCAAGCTGTGCGATTAAAACAAAAATCCAAAAAGCAACTGTCTTGCTGAACTCGTTTCAGCATCTTCCGGACGATGAAAACCGATTTTAAACAGAAGCTACTGCCTAAAATGGTGCTTGTAGTTCGGGAGATTCTGAAATAAATTCAGAAAGACGCTTTCTTTTTTGGGAGAAAACGGTATTTACTTTTAATCGCACAGCTCAATTTTAATCGACATATATATTGTTTTTATGTATAAAAATTTAATAATGAATGTTTTGTGAATCATTTTGCAAAATGATTTTAAATAAAATTATTCATCAATTACTTTCACTTCAATTTTTAATTGTCGCTTTCTTTCCACTCAAATGTCCTTCCTCAAAACAGTAGGCGGACAAGCCTTTTGTGTCAAACGGGACACGAGTATAATTGTCAGCAAACCACTCAACATCGCGAATGTTCTAAATGGAAACAAAACCACGTCATTCTCAATCATTGGATAAGGAATCACAATTGGCAAACCCAATGTTGCATCTCCACCACCAAAACGCAAAACAAACGCCACTACAAAACCTGCAATCGAACCATACATATTCGCCTTTTTATCAAACAAAGCCGTCACCAATTGCGGAAAAAGCAAACAATACACAAAATCGCTGCACAAAAACCATAGTGCGTAAACACTCTTGACCTGCAAAGCCAACAAAGTCGCTGCAATACCAATAATCCAGATACAACGCTTGATGACCTTCGCAAGATTTTCGGAAGAAATATCAGGCTTCACCAAAGGACGATACACATTCCAACTCGCCATCGACGAAGCCGATAATATCGACGAATCCACCGATGACATAACCGCCGCCGCGATAGCTCCCAGACCAATCGTCGCCACCACTCCCGGAGTCATATAACGTACTACATAAGGCAGTGTAAGCGCAGGGTTTTCGCTCAATGCAGCTTGCTGTGCAGCATCCCACGGAGCTACATCTCCGATGATACCAATAAGTACTGCCGGAATCGCTGCAAGCAAACACACAAAACCTGCCATAATGGACAAACGCACGGCAACTTTTTCATTCTTAGAGGATAATACACGCTGAAAATAAACCTGCCACGGTATCCCACCAAACATCAACAAAAGGGCATAATCCCACCAATTCCAATAATAACTTCCCAGAGCTTCGCGCGAGGGAATGAGGGTCGCCAATGCGCCTTTTTTCTCCACATAAGCTGCCCAAGTAGCATCAAGTCCGCCTGTGAGTTTGAGTGCAAAAGGAATCACCAAAATCAAACCGACAAACAACAAAATCATCTGCACAATATCCGTCAATGCTACCGCCCATAGACCACCAAGCGAAGTGTAGGCAATTGCGATAATTGCAGAGAGAATAATCGCAGAATTGAAGTCGAGTCCGAGTACCGTACCGAAAGTCGTACCGAGTGCCGTCAGGATAGCCGAAGTCCAAAAAATCTCACCCGACAAAGCCGGTAAAAATAGCACCGCAGCCATGCGTTTGCCATAGCGTTGAGCGAGCGGATCGAGCATCGTTTTGAATTCATATCGTCGCATCTTCCGAGCAAAAAACAAACCACCGATAATCAGACTCATCGCATAACCCCACGGAGCTTGCACCCACATCAAGCCATAGCCTTCAGTTGCCGTAAACTCCGCCGTGCCATTGATGTAGCCACCACCTACCCACGTCGCACTCATCGTAAAAATGGCTATCCAAAGCGGAATACTGCGCCCCGCAAGTATGACATCCGTAGCGTTGTTGGATTGTCGCAGATTGGCGGCGTAATTGCCCAAGTAAAAGATGATGCCATAGAAAAACATCATGGCAATAAAGCCACCCCAAAACACATCTTTTTCTGTGAAAAAATAGAGGTATAAACCAATGACACTCAGAAAACCAAGTAGTATCAATGTAGGTCGAAATGCTGACTGTTTTTTGTTCATTTGTAATTATATTTGTCGAATAATACGATATTTTTTACATTGTAGCGGAATTAATGACGAATTATCAGCGTTGAATGATAAATATGCCGTAAATTGATCACTTATGAACGAAAATCATATCAAAACATTGCGAATTGAAAATTTCAAATCCATTAAGGAAATGGACTTGGAATGTACTCGTATTAATGTATTTGTAGGTAAGCCGAATGTGGGGAAGTCGAATGTTTTGGAGGCTTTGGGGATGTATGGAGCAGGATTTAGTACAAATACCGATAAATACTTGTCAGATAATGTGCGCTATAATGCCTTCAGTAATTTATTCTATGATAATGAAACTCACTTAAACGTGAAAATTAGTATAAATAATACCCAATATATTTTATTAAGTTTTGATGATGAAAATGAACAATATAAACTGACTTATGGCGAGGAAGATACAGAGCATCAACTAAAAATAAATAATGAAATAAAATTGGATAATACTGGTAAAGTGATTGATTCGTCTTTGCACAATACGAAGCTTGTAAAGAAATATACATTCAAAAGTGGAATGTCTTACAACCATCTTTCCAATGCTTATTTGCGCCCACCTCATGGTGTAAATTTGGTCAAAACGATAGAAACGAGCAAAGCACTGAGAAACAAAATTGCCAGTTTTTTCATAGAATATGGCTCCGAAATATTGCTTGATACCAAGGCGAAGACTATTGAAATTCAGAAAAAGATAGATGGTGTTTCATACAAAACCGACTACAATCTGATTGCCGATACACTGCAAAGAATGATATTTCATCATGCAGCAATATTGTCCAATAAAAATTCAATTCTCTTATTTGAAGAACCTGAAAGCCACGCCTATCCGCCTTATATTAGCGAACTCGCGGAGGCAATAATTGACGATGAAAACGACAATCAATATTTTCTGACGACACATAGCCCGTTTATTTTCAATAAATTAATGGAAAAAACAAAACCAAAGGAATTTGCTGCCTTTGTTTTGTATTATGAAAACTATGAGACAAAATATTATAAACTTACCGATGATGATATGTCTAATTTGTTAGACCACGGCGCAGATATTTTTTACAATTTAAATTGGTTTCTCAATGATTGATGGTAGTAGTGTCATACCAGAGTGTCATGCGGACACGCTACTGATTCGTTTGTTGGGATTTGAACGTCCAACCCATAAAGAAGGTATTGGTGGTGTGGCTAATGTGATGAAAAAAGATTACAAAAATCGTATTGCCGTTGGAGTCGTGGATGATGATAACAAAATACCAACCTACTTCAAATCTTTTGAAGTCGAAAAACGAGGTAATCATTTCATCTTCAGATATTTACCACAACAAAAACATTACTTGCTTGTCGTTACTCCTGCCTTTGAAAGCTGTATTTTTAATATCGCTGAAGAAATAAAAATTAGCCCAGAAAAATACGGTTTCAAATCAGCAAAACAGTTCAGAAATGCAGCCAAAGATAAAAACGTACACAAAAACCAAAACGTCAAGCAATTCCTCAACACCCTCATTCAAAAGAAAGATTCCCCGTTGAAAGAAGTCAAAACCTGGATCACCCAAAAACTAAACCCATAAAAAAATCACTGCTTCAAAACCTTCACCGACGCATCACCAATATTTAAAATATACACGCCATTCGGCAAATGTGCTATACTGACATTCGTATGCTCCGCAGTGGTTATGCCCCTGAGTATTACACGTCCATTGAGGTCAGTGATTTCGTACGCATCGCCGTCCGTTGTATTATTAATATGAAAAATTCCTTTTGTCGGATTCGGAAAGATGCCTTCTGTTGAATACTCAAAATTCACTGCAACCACATCCGAATAAGTTGCCGTACCATCTAAGTCAACTTGTTTCAAACGATAGTAATTCAGTCCTTGTTCCGGTGTGGGATCTATATTGTAATAAGTATTCGCAGTGGAATTTTTATTACTTGGCGTGGTAGATAAAGTTTTGAAATTCAAAGCATTATTACTTCTTTCGATGGCAAAATAGTCATTATTAACTTCCGTTTGAGTTGTCCATTTAAGCTGGACTTCATCGCCGATTTTTTGAGCATTAAAATCAACAATTTCGACAGGTAGAAAAAGGTCATCCGAATAAAAAGCATCGGAGGGAATAATCATTTTGGCAATATTCGGACCTTCATATTTTAAATCAAATTGAAAATTTGGCTGATTTTCATGCCGATAAAAAACACGTATCGGATGCAAACCCGCTTCAAGCGGAAGGCTATGTGACAACTCCGTATTCGTAAAATTCCAATCATTATTAAACAAATGAATATCGTGCAACATCACATGCACGGGAGCTTCCGATTGGCTATAAAAAGTATAAGTTCCATCCGTCGGTACAGACAAATAACCTTCAAAATACAAACCGAAATTATCGTTTCGCTGTCGCAAATTGAGGTCGATAAGATAAACCGGACCGGTAATGAGCTCCTGCATATCCTCAAAATCAGGTATCCACATATAATTTCCTTCAAAATATTTATATGCCAAACCCTGAATCGGATTTGCCGTCACATCAGGAATCAGGGCATTATCATAAGGGCGCGGAGCATTGGGAGTGGCGCGTCTTGACCGTAGAATTTGGTCTTTCATTTCCTGCTGAATTGCAGGATTCGCCATTGCCATATCAATACTTTCTTTCGGGTCATTCATTACATCATATATTCTAAAATCAGTATTATGAGAAAATATATTATAACGAACACCTTTTAAATCATCCATAATAATCGCCTGCATCTGCCGACGAATCGCACCGCGATGACTCGCTTCAAATTCCGTAAAGCCCGGTGTTTTTTGATTGCCACCATAATAATATTCAAAATACAGATATTTCCGATCCAATGTCGTAGAGCTGCCGTTCAGAATGGGCAAGAGTGAAGTTCCGTCTGTTTTGGCGGGTATGTCCATTTGAGCAAGATCGGCAAAAGTCGGCAACCAATCCCAATGTCCCGAAGGCACGGCACTACTACTATTTGCCGGAACAACAGTCGGCTGACGCACGACAGTTGGCACACGAATTCCCGCTTCCCAAAGGTCACGTTTGATGCCGTCCATCCCTGCAAAAGAACGAAAAGAACGCGGGTCATGCCCCGTTTCGTAATGCGGTCCATTATCGGAGGTAAACACAACGAGCGTATTATTATCAATTCCCAAATCTTTCAACAACTGCATAATATCGCCAACGGAGGTGTCGATACGTCGCATCATCGTCGCAAATCTTTTTTCCATATTTGTCCACGAAGTACCGCTATAATCGGGATGAATCCACGAATCGGGCGTACCGGAAGCCGTGTTGACATAAGGCGTAGCACCGCCTGCGCCGGTCCATTGCAAACCACCATTGAGTCCCAATCCGGCAGGATAGGCTTGCGTTGGGATTTGCATTTTGGCGTGTGGACAATCGTAAGAAAGGTAAAGAAAAAACGGGTCGCTGGGGGCTTGCGTCGTATGGTCGGCGATGTATTTTTTGGCTTTCGCCGTAAAAACATCGGTGGTATAAACATTCTCCGTACCACTCACAATATCGGTCAGGTCTTCATGCAAATAAATACTATTGCTATCACCTCGCGGATAATGGTCATGTCCATCCGCATGAAAAAGATAGCCGAAAAATTTGTCAAAACCGACCTTCAAAGGATGCCCGTCAAGCGCAGAACCCTTTGCGCCAGCCAAGCCATATTTGCCGACATGATAAGTCTGATAACCGGATTTTTTTAAGACATTTTGTAGATTAATATCATCGGGCAGTTCCTTGTCAAACTCATTGTCTCGAATATCCGCATGACCTTGATGCAAGCCCTGCAAAAGCGAAGCACGCGAGGGCGCACACACGGGCGCAGCCACATAATGATTGGTCAACATCATGCCTTCATCCGCCATTTTGTCAATATAAGGCGTGTCAAATTTTCGATTATCCATACGGGCATCTTGATAAAATTTGCCCAAATCACCATAACCCAAATCATCCGTAAGGATATAGATGATATTCGGCTGTGCTGCCGAAGCAGCTTGATTTGCGCTGCCAAAAAAATGTCCCGGCATAAGCATAATGGCTGCCGAAAATAGGAGTGTAAATATTTTCATATCGTTTATCTTTTTAATTGGTCGTGAGCGTGTGGTGGTAATTTTCGGTTTAATACTACAAAAAATAGGGTGCAGGACAAATTTTTAATCTGCCTCGTACCGACGACTTTAGCCGTCGCGGGAAAGTACCGAGCCACTTGACGGCTGAAGTCGTCAGTACGGTAACATTTCAAAGTAAAATTAAAAATTTGTCCTCCACCCAAAAAATACTCGTTTTCTGTTGTTAATTTATTTTAATTTATCTTTATGCGTCAAAATCTATTCCTATTTTTGAAAGTACTAACACAGACATTCCTGTCTGTACTTTATCTGGCACAGACAGAAATGTCTGTGTTACGTAGTTCGATTTATTTTAAAACATGAAAAATACCTATTTATATAGATTGTATCGGCATAGTAAAAGCTTGTTTTGGGTAGTCGTGTTTTTTATCAGCACGACTTTGTTGTTGACTTTTATGGGTCATCAAATCACGCCGTTTTTTATATGGGGAATGTTTTCGGAAAAAGAAGAAATACGCGCCACGCAACAAGTCATTGAGATTCGGCTCAATGGCGAAACTTTTAATTATACACAAGAATTGCTCGACGCAAATCGGCATATCGTGACGGGTTCTATTTTTTATTATGATAAAATGAAAAAAAATGACGACATTGACCCGACGCAGACTTTTTTTAAGGAAAAATTGGGCGAAAAATATGAGCGAATACGTCCGATATTAGAGTCCATCACGAATGATGAATCACAATATACAGAATTTCAAACTTGGTTGCACAGATATTTAGAGCGTTCTGCTCATCGCGAAATCAAGACTTTAGAAGTGAATATGCAGACTTGGACTTATGATAGCAAAGGGCAATTGAATTTGACGAGTACCGAAAAATTATTTTGAATTGCTGATTGTGCCGTTTTATGTTGGTGGAAACAAGGTAAATGAAGATTGTTTTTAAAGATGCGTAACTCGTTTATTTTTAAATTTTAAGAAAATCAACTCGACGGACATTTTTTGAAATATAAGGCGATGATTATGTGTATTTTTTTTAAAATAAAGTAATTATAAAATATAATTTTCAATAAAGTATTGTTGCCTGACATTTCAAAAATATCCGCCAACTCACATTTCCTCTTCAATTTTAAATCATATTCATATTACCAACGCAATCCCGTTATCAATCAGGAGAATTGACACTTTAAAGCAGCGAATCATAAAGCGTTTTCATGCGTTTGGCTTGTATAGAATTCGCGTACTTTTTTTGTGCTTCCGCGCTGATTGCTTCGCGATTGATGTCGGTTTTTAATAATTCAAGAATCGTTGTTTTTAATTGAAAAGGGTCGATGACGGGACAGAGTGCGCCGTTTTTGCCATGTTCGATTTGCTCTGGTATGCCACCTACTTCAAAACCAACAACCGGCGTACCACAACACAGCGATTCCAACACCGTATTTGGAAAATTATCTTCCCGCGAAGGAATGACAAACACATCTGCCGCCGAATAAATCAGACTCATTTTCTCTTCACTTTGCACTGTTCCAAAATAGCGATGAGGCGGTATTTTTTCGGGTGCTTCCCAAGAATTTCCTACCACTAAGAGCAACAAATTATTGACATACAAAGTCCGCATTGCTTCCAAAAATAAATCTATTCCCTTACGCTCTGAAGAAACACTATCTGCAACAAAAAGCACAATCGTACTATCGTAAGGCAGACGTAATGAAGTTCGAGCTTCATCTTTTTCTACGGCTTTAAATTTATTGATATTCAAGCAATAAGGGATTGGATGTATGGTTATACCTTCGAGTGTTTCGCTTTGAGCGGCTTTTTTGCTCATCCATTCGGAAGGCGTGACGATGGTCATGTTTTGATTTTTATACCACGTTTTCTTGAGTTCGATTTGCGGACGAATCAGTTTTTCGTAGGCTTCAAAAGGAAAGTTTTTTTCAAAAGCATTGCCTCCCGAAAAGGGCGACATATCATGCATCGTCCATACGAGTGGTTTTTTATTTTTTGTAAAAAAAGAAGGATAATCAAGAAAGTCATTCACCCAATGCAAGTGAATAATATCGGCTTCTTGATACAAAGGATTTTGAGTAATATCGAAAGGCGAATCCGTGAAATAAAATCCGTCGGATACCTTTGGGTAGGTCATCAATTTGCTCCTTCTACGCCGACCTGCAAGCCGGGCAGCCAGCTTTTTTCGAGCTTTTTGAATCGGATTTTTATAAAAATTAACGTAGCTATACACTTCTGGTACATCGGTCTTGACATTTTCGAGAACCAATACCTTAGAATCCACGCCTATCTCCAATAAGCCCTCGTGCAATCGCACACAGGCTTTGGCAGCACCACCTCTGAGATGTGTATTGATATGAAGTACTTTCATGGTCTGGCTTGCATTATAAAACGCTGTAATTTACGATAAATTCGGGTATAGATAGAGGGATTCGCAGCATGATTGTAAAAATCAACCATCACCGACCTTGCTTGTTCGGATGTTTCGAGCGGAATTTGTTGAATACGAATGTCTTTTACCAATTTGGGAATATGATAAGTCGGATTAAAATTACAATGTTCTCCCGTACCATCGAAGCCGATATTTTGAACCAGCGAACGATGCGGATGCAGACACAATCCACCGCGCAAATAAACCGAAGCATACCAAAATACTGCCCAAGTATTCAGTTTGCCATCCAGATTGTCTTTTAAATGGGAAGTGAAATCATAACTGCCGTTGATATTAAAATGATGTATGGCATTTTTTTGATTTAAATGGGTTAATAAATCTTCGGCATTGGTATCAAGGTGTTGCCATGCGCGTTGCCATGTTGCCCAACCCCAACATGAGGTATTATTATAAAAAAACGTTTCCGGCAAAGCCGTTTTTACGGGATACATATAGCCCGATATGTGCATGACTTTTTCTTCTTTTTCATAAAAATTCAAAGCCTCATTCATATAGGTCAAAAAAAACGGCGACGTAACAATGTCATCTTCCAAAATAATCGCCCTGCCATGTTGCTCAACAATTTCACTGACTCCTTCAATGATTGATTTTGCCAAGCCTTTATTGCCATCACTTTCTATGATATTTATTGTACCACACCATTTTTTCTGCCGAATGATTTGTCGAACTTTTTGTATGTTTTGAGTCGTTTTCGTATCGCTGTTTTCTTTTGCACCGTCTGCATATATGTATAAGGTGGTCTCTTCTGACAGGGCATTGCTCTTTAGTGCTTCCAACGTTTTGAGTGTATGCGCCGGACGATTGTAAACAAATAATATGACTGGTGATATAGGCAATTTAATGAATGAATTTTGAATGAGTGAATTTTGAATGAATGAATTTTGAATGAGTGAATTATGAATTTTGAATGAGTGAATTTTGAATGAATGAATTTTGAATGAGTGAATTTTGAATGAGTGAATTTTGAATGAGTGAATTTTGAATGAATGAATTTTGAATGAGTGAATTATGAATTTTGAATGAGTGAATTTTGAATGAATGAATTTTGAATGAGTGAATTTTGAATTTTGAATGAGTGAATTTTGAATGAATGAATTTTGAATGAGTGAATTTTGAATGAATGAATTTTGAATGAGTGAATTATGAATTTTGAATGAATGAATTTTGAATGAGTGAATTTTGAATGAGTGAATTATGAATTTTGAATGAGTGAGTTTTGAATGAGTGAATTTTGAATGAGTGAGTTTTGAATGAATGAATTTTGAATGAGTGAATTTTAATATATTTTTAATTAAAAATTCATTCATTCATTCAAAATTCACTCATTCATTCATTCAAAATTCACTCATTCATTCATTCAAAATTCACTCATTCAAAATTCAAAATTCATAATTCACTCATTAGTAAGTTAGTACATATAGCCTAACATGTCTAAGTTCCCGTCTGTCCATTGTTTATCGGAAACGGGTTTTATCATAAAAAGCGCGTCTTTGATGCGTTCTGTGTCAAGACCATAATTTTCATGATGGTCAATTTTGAGCCATGTTGTGGTAATTTTGGTTTGTTGATAACCTAATTTGCTGTAAAAGTCGGGCGTATCGGTGACGAGAAAAAGAAAGTCAATCTTGTTGGCATGTCGTTGGGCTATCGCTTCAAATTCGAGCATCAGTTGCTTTCCGATGCCTTGTCCTTGTGCAGTCGGAGATACACACAAATCAATCACGCCAAATATCTTAACTGCATGTCCATTCAAATTCATGACGCGGTAATCTATGCCAAGATGCCCTATGAGGCGTTCATCCTTTTGAGCGAGTAGGCGATAGTGGGGGAGTTGTTTGAAATAATCCCTACCACGAAAGTCTATATCTGCAAAAACACTTTGCAAAAGTTCGTTAATCTCCTTAGAAGTATTTGCATCTATCTGGAATTCATTGATCAAAGTAAGCGTCATTTTGTTGTACTGATATGTTTAAGTAAAGAGAAAAAAATAACTCAGACCAAGCTACGGTATCTTTTTCCGTTATGCTTCATCATTTTCTCGTTACGTAGCCTAGCTATGCGCCTCAAAAATGATTTTGCCTAACGAAAAAACATTTCGCATCTTGGTCTAATTTATTTATTTCTCTTTACTAAGCTAAATTTTTTGACAAAATTAAAAATAAAAAGTTACCTTTTTTAATTCCGTGGTATTATATGGTCGTATGAATTATTCTGATGACATCATAATTCTCAAATTGCGTTCCGGCAATCAGAAAGACGAAGAGCAAGCTCTGGGTCAGATACGGAAGCAATGCTACGGCATGATACGTCGATTGGTTTGTAGTAATCAAGGCAGAGAAGCTGATGCAAAAGATATTTATCAGGAAGTGATTACAAATTTGGTGCAAAAAATACGCTCTGGCGAATTTGTACGAACCGCATCGTTGAAAACTTACAACGGCAGTGTCGCAAGAAATTTGTGGCTCAAACAACTCCGAAAAAATACCCGAAATACCCAACTCGGCAACCTCAAAGAAACCCTTGAATGTACGACAAATATCGAACAAAATATAATCCGCAAAGAACGGCACGCGATACTTCATAAGCACATCGGCAAATTGCCGGAAAGAGAGCGAGAGGTACTCAAACTGTATTATTTTGAACGAAAAAAAATGTCAGAAATCGCAAGCCTCTTAGAACTTGGTAGCGAACAAGTCGCCAAAAATATCAAATGTAAAGCCATGAAAAAATTGAAAGAATATATGTGTTGAGGTGTCGGGGTGGTGAAGTGTTGAGGTGTTTTGAATCTTGCTTTGCAAAATTTTATACTCCAACACATCAACACACCAACACTCCAACAATCAGCACTTTAAATATAGTTAGTTATGAACAGTTGTGAAAAACAAGAATGGATAGATAGTTACCTTTTCGGAGAATTGGAAGGGGAGGAACGGACATGTTTTGAGGCTTTGATGCAAGCAGATGTTGATTTTCGTAAGGAAGTCAATCTGCAATCTATGATTATGGTGGGCGTATGCACGTATCAACCCACTGCAAAACTCGCCAAAACTCGCATCAGCAAAATACACAGATTTAAACGATATGTCGTAGCGACTGCTGCGGTTATCCTCGCTTTTTTATTATTCAAACCTTCGGTAGAAAATAATAATCAACAAATAGCATTAGCAAACAATAGTAGCAAACCAAAATACGTAGAGTATCAAAAAGTATTGCCATACATTGGACGAAAATTTCCAATATATTTAAACATAGGCTATTCGAAGCTGGTGACTATGTAAATCCATTATAAAATGTTGATTTTAAAATGATTATAAAACAAAATTTTTAATTAACCCCAGAATATTAACCTCAAAAAGCACACTTTATAACTCCCTTTTATTAAAACCAAATCAACTTATTCACAAGTTCTCTTTTACAAAGCGATTATTTTTTCTAAATTTAACCGCAATTATATATTGCGGGGTTATTTGATGGACTTAATTCAAATGTAGTAACAACAATTTGAAAACTATGATCTGTTATGACCTGTCATTTACTTAACAAAAATGTAATTATGAGAATAAATAACATCTTTCCTATATTAATAACTGCTTTTGTATGGACACTAATCGGTTGTGGTAGTGATGGAAGTGACAAGGGAGGTACTGATACCACGAATTATGAAAACAAAGTTGTCATGCACGCTTTAAGTGATCCCGAAGAACTGACTCCCCTCAATGCGAATGACAACGGTGCGACTCTTATCTTTTATAATATCTTTCAACCTCTTCTGCATATTGATTATAAAAGCTATGACATTGTACCCGTACTCGCCAAATCACGTCCGGTTTTTACAGAATTGCCAGGTGGAAAGCTAAGAGCAGACATGGAGATTCGCCCCGAAGCAAAATGGGATAATGGCGATCCGATTACAGGAGAAGATGTGGACTTTTCGCTGCGCGTACTCAAAAATCCACGCACAGACAGCAAGGCACTCAAGCCTTATCTTGAGGACATTGAAAAGATTGAGATTGATAAAGACAATCCCAGAAAATTCTCGCTTATCTATGCCAAACCATATATGATCATCGAAACGGCATTGACCGATTTCTATATCATACCCGATTATATATACGACCCGGAAGGCATTATGAAAAAGTTTACGGTAGAACAATTGTATAGAGACGCAGACAAACTACGTGATAATGCAGACATCAGAAAATTTGCTGATCAATTCAATGGCAGCAAATTTCAGCGTGAGGTCGTTGTGGGTTCAGGACCTTACTCATTTAAGAGTTGGGATGTCAACCAGCGTGTGATATTAGAGCGCAAAACCGATTGGTGGGGAAGTAAAGTCAAAGATGTCAACATGTGGTTTGAAGCCTATCCTGATGAACTGGTATTTGAGACAATCAATGACTTGAGTACTGCGACCGTAGCACTGCGAGGTGAAAAAATAGATGCTATGTACGGCATTGAACCTAAGCCTTTTGTGACCGATTTGCGAAAGTCCGAAACCTTCACCGATAAATTTAGCACCCATACACCACCACTGTTTTCGTATGATTATATAGCTATCAATCAGCGTCGTGACAAATTCAGTGATCCGACGACTCGTAAGGCATTGGCGCACATTATGAATGTGGACCAACTCATCGAATCTTTCACTTATGGTCTCGGAGAGCGTGTGAAAACTTTTTCCCACCCTTCGCTCAAAGAACGCATCAGCCCGAAGATAGAATTGTATCCACACGATTTGGATAAAGCCCGCGAACTGCTCGCACAGGCAGGTTGGAAAGACAGTGACGGCAATGGTATTTTAGATAAAGAAATTGACGGAGAAAAAGTTGACTTTACGGTTGACCTTCAATTTAATACGGGCAATTCGCGTCGCGAAAGAGCTTGCTTAATTTTTCAGGAAGAATGTCGAAAAGTAGGTGTCCGTGTCAATATTATGCCCCTTGAATGGTCGGTTGCATTAGAACGTAGAAAATCACATAACTTCGATATGTTCGTTGGAGGATGGATTTCCTCACCTCTTGAGTCTGATCCTAAACAAATCTGGCATACCGATTCATACACCGATGGAGGCTCTAATTATACAGGTTTTGGCAATGTAAAAACAGACAAAATCATTGACGATATGAGAGCAGAGATGGACGCAGGAAAGCGTTTCAAACTCTACCACCAACTCCAAGAAGCTATACACGAAGATGTGCCTTATATTTTCTTATTGGCACAAAAAGAACGTATTGCTCTACACAAAAAATTCGATAATGCTTATGGCTCAGGTATCCGCCCCGGTTACCGTGCAAGTGGCTTCCAGATTTCCAGACCCGTTGCGAATTAGGATGAGTTTATAGAGTTTGTGGAGTTTATAAGGTTTACATAGTTTATAAAGTGATTGGTGAGAGGAGTTTTTGCCGTAGGCAAAACTCTAAAACTGATAAACTTTATAAACTCCATAAACTGACAAACTCTACAAACTCTATAAACTCCATAAACTGATAAACTACACATGTTTAGATACATTTTTAAAAGAATACTGATTTTTATCCCGACGCTATTGATTATTTCCATCATGGTGTTCGCCCTCAATATGTATGCGCCCGGTGATCCGGTGTACGCTATGGCGGGGATAGACCCTAATTCGGCTCAACCATTGAGACCGGAAGCCTATAATAGCATTAAAGCTGACCTTGGCTTAGACAAACCGGCTTTTTACTTCAGCCTTAGTTCTAAGGCATACCCTGATACTTTGTACCGTATTCCTAAAAAAGAGCATCAACAAACGCTCAGTCGCTTGATAGGGGAGTATGGTAATTGGAACGAAATACGCGAGTATCATAAGTCGATAGAAAAAATAGAAACGGCAGTAGTTGAGATGCCGAAGGACTCGCTCAATCCGAAGGCATTGATAAAGATCAAGGAAAAAGTAAAGGGCTTATATGCTTTGCATGAAGATGACAAAATTCAAAGGAATTTTGAAGTTGCCGAAAAATACATCGTCTCTACGCCCTCTACGAATACCATGAAGCCCCTGCTCGATGATATGAAAACCAATTATGCGGCAATGGTCGGTAATCCAACAACTTGGAAAAATAAAATACCGACCTTGAATTGGTACGGTTTAAATAACCAGTACCATACGTGGTTTTCTAAATTTATGCGATTTGATTTCGGCAAATCTTATCAAAGCAAACGTCCGATTTCGGAAGAAATCGGCGAGCGGATATATTGGACGATGCTGATTAGTATTATTTCAATAATCATTGTTTATCTATTATCTGTTCCGCTTGGGATATTCTCTGCCCGAAAGAAAGATACTGTAGCTGACAGTACCATGACGACGATACTTTTTATCCTATATTCATTACCGAGTTTCTGGATAGCGACATTATTGATTTTCTTTATGTGTAATCCCGAATACCTCAATTGGTTTCCACCCTATGGCGTAGGCGATCCACCTGCTGATGCTGGCTTTTTTGAGACTTTCAGGATACGAGCTTATCATTTGATATTGCCCTTGTTTTGTTGGTCTTACGCAAGTTTGGCGTTTTTATCGAGACAAATGCGTGGTGGTATGCTCTCGGTACTTCGTCAAGACTACGTTCGAACGGCACGAGCAAAAGGAGTCGATGAAAAAAAGGTGATTTGGAAACACGCCATCCGCAATTCCTTATTACCGATTATCACGCTCTTTGGCAATATCTTTCCTGCCATGATTTCCGGTTCGATAGTCATTGAAATTATCTTCTCCTTGCCGGGAATGGGTAAGTACTTATATGACGCTATTGTCTTCAAAAATTTCCCCGTCGTGAGTACAGTCGTCATGATGCTTGGATTTTTGACGATGTTGGGTTTCCTCATCGTGGATATTCTTTATGCAGTCGTGGATCCGAGGATTAAGTTTGATTGATAATTATTTTCAAGTATTTAAATTATGAAAAATCCTGCGATACTTATCTTTCTATTGGTTTTGCTGTGTGTACAATGTCAATGGTATCAAGATTTGCCTAAAGTAGATTATGGTGGCAGCAATAGGAGTGAGAATAGTAATCATCACACGCAGACAGCAGGAGACTATCCACCCAATTCAAAACCCGGAAATTGTTATGCCAAATGTATGATACCCGAAGGAGGCACGGAGTGGCGAACTGTGCTATGTCCTGCAAAGGTTACACGAAGGGTTGTGCATCAAGTTCAAACCGTTTTACGAGAGTATGGATACTACGAGGGAGACGGTAGTGACAGAATAGACGACGAAACCAAAGATGCGCTAAAAGCATTCCAGAAAGATAATGGTCTTCCTATGGGAAGTTTGGATATGGAAACGCTAAAGAAAATGGATATTAGTTATTGATACTTTACGAAAACACAATAATACAACAATACGACAACACGAAATATGTTTGGAAGAAATAAAAAAATAAAGGACGAAAAGGAGTTAAGTCAGAGTTATTGGGCTTATGTAAGTCGTCAATTTAAGAAAAATAAGCGCGCTTTGTACTCCTTATATTTCATAGGTTTTTTGGCATTAATTGCCATATTTGCTGATTTTATTGCCAATGAAAAACCCATACTATGCAAATACGAAGGCAAGATTATCGCGCCTGTTTTGCAAGGCTATGCGGTCAATCTCGGTTTGGCAAAATGGCCCGAAGCCTTCCAAATGGGAGATTGGAAAGACAAAGAATACGACTTTGCGATATGGCCCATCATACCTTATTTGCCCAACAATCTGGACTATAAGGCACGCTGGGTCGGACCATTTGACAAACAAGAAGTCAAAAACGGCTGGTGGCGACATTGGCTCGGCACCGACGACCTCGGCAGAGATGTCGGAGCCGGTATGGTACATGGTACACGGATTGCCTTTATGGTTGGTATCGTTGCGATGGGTATCGCTTGTGTTATTGGTATATTTCTCGGCGCTTGCGCCGGATACTTCGGTGACTCCGGCTTAGAACTCACACGAGGCGGACTGTTTATGAATATCATCGGACTGCTTCTGGCATTTTTCTACGGTTTCTACTCGCGGTCTTACGTGATTTCGGATGCCTTTAATGTGTCTTTTGGTAGTGCGATATGGGCTATATCACTGGGCATACTCATCTTTCTGGCGATTATGGTCGTAGTAAATATCATCGCTATTCCTTTTCGGGCAATACCCTTTTTCAACAAAAGAGTTGCCTTTCCGGTGGATATAGCCATCACCCGCGTCATTGAGGTTATTCGTTCCATTCCTTTACTCGTTATCATTCTGGCGATAGTGGCGATTGCCAAGCCTTCTATATTACTCGTTATGGCGGTGATCGGCGTATTTAGTTGGACAAGTATTGCGCGATTTATACGCGCCGAACTCCTCCGCGTGCGGCAGTTAGAATATATCGAAGCTGCCAATGCACTCGGCTTTTCACCGATGCGCTCTATGTTCAAACACGCTATTCCTAATGCACTCTCTCCGGTATTTATTGCGGTAGCTTTTGGTATCGCTTCGGCTATATTGACAGAGGCTTTTCTGTCATTTTTGGGACTCGGTGTACCCGCCGAAACCATCACTTGGGGCAAGATGCTCTCTATATCGCGATCCAACAATTCAGCTTGGTGGTTCGCCATCTTTCCCGGATTTGCGATATTCATCACCGTGACCCTATTTAATTTGATAGGAGAAGGTTTGACAGACGCATTAGATCCGAGATTGAAGCAGTAATTGACACAATTATTGTAAATATTTATCATAATAAAAAAGGTGACGAAATTCGTCACCTTTTTTATTTGTAAGCAAATAAGTTATTTTTTTTAAATAAAAAAATGATAAAAGTTATTTTTCTTTTAAAAAAAAACCTACCTTTGCGTAAGCAAATAATGAAAAGAATTGTTTGTCGTCAAAATAATTTTGTGGGTTTACGTCTTTTAGGTACTTTTAATTGACCTTGTTTATTTGTCTTTGGTCCTACTTTCTCATTCATTGGACAGCCTGTTTTTCGATTGCAAGAAGAAAACGTAGTAGAAGCTATTGTAAAAAAAACAAACAAGGCAAGCAAAGCAAGTAATTTTTTCATTCGTGAATTTTATGATGATAAATAAGAAGAACAAGGTACTAAAAAATGAAGACTAAAACAGCAAAATGTGTCAAAACCATAGTATTTACAAGGGTTTTGAGACATTTATGACTAAATAATTTGCTTTTCTACCAAAAGAACATATTTTTGCCAAAGCATTTAACTAAAACCAATTATAGCCTGATTTTTTATCTAAAATAAAAACTAAATAACAATGAACAAAGGTGATTTAATCAACAGAATAGCGGAAGACACGGGCATTACTAAAGCTCAAGCAACTGAAGCTCTCAGCTCCGTCCTAACTGCTGTTGGTGACACATTAAAAGACGGAAAAAAAGTATCATTAATAGGTTTCGGAACCTTCTCTATCAACCACCGTCCTGAAAGACAGGGTAGAAATCCCCGTACAGGAGAAGCTATGACTATATCTGCAAAAAATGTAGTGAAATTCAAAGCTGGTAAAGAACTTTCTGATAATGTTAATTAAGACATTATGTCGATAAAAAGACATACAACGGTGCTTTGGTTGATTCTAAAGCACCGTTTTTTACACTCCATTCTGATTAAATTATTTATTCAACGTTTGAGCTACTTTGAATCCCAACAAACCATTTGCCACCTGAATATCCACATTTCTACCTGACATTTCGTCCTTATATATCGGTCCGCGACTGATGATTCTTTTCATATTATTGTCGTTTTGCAGATAAACGATGAACAATTGTTCCTGAATTTCCTCCAAATCCGGATCTATTTTATACAATTCTTGTTCAAGAAAAGGATATGACTCAATACGGGTCTCCCCCCTTATAATGTTTCTATTTAGAAAGTGAGTCAAAACAAAAAAAACAGCGACCAAACCCAGACATACCATTAAAGACACCCGAATCGCATCTATTGAGTCTTTAAACGTATTTTTTATTTTAAAAACAATAAATGTACCTGTCAATATCGCAACTATACTACTTCCCAAAAACATTTTCCCTAAGCGGAAGGTATTGTTGAAATGTGGTAACTCAAAGGCAAACAAAAAGATAATCAATACCAAGCCCAGCGCGATACTCGTCCAAATAAGGTACTCACGAGATTTGAGTTTGACGCGGTTTTGTCCGGCATAAGGTGTAGGTAGAGACATTTGAATTAGTTTAAATCAAGGGTATTTGAACTGTTAGAAGAAAGTAAACTTACTACTTAGGTCGGCGATTTATCAGTCGGCTGTCCGCAGTTTAATGCGAAAAAATTAACGCTTGACTATTCGGGATAGACTAAATCGGGTTTGCTCGTGCCTATACTGCGGACAGCGGACTGATAAACCGCCGACTAATTATGAATAAAGTAAAGTTAATGAAATTCGACATTGAACAAACATTATGTCGAGATATTTTTATACATATAAAAACATGCGAATTATGAAATTTAGAATTATTTACACTTTATTGGGTGCATTGTCACTTGCCTTGCTTTTTATGGGTAATTCGGGAGGACGGGCTGCCACCGGAATGTGGGGAAGCACCGGCGCACCCGGTGACCAAGAAGCTGCATCCGGTATGCCGTGGACTTGTCAAAACTGTCATGGCGGTGCGATTGGGATGACTATGGATATTGAGGTTTTTGAAGTCGGTACGAACACTGTGGTCACGGAGTATGTTGCAGGTACGACCTATGATGTAAAAGTTACGCTCAATCACATGGGCGGAGATGCTCCTGCGGGATATGGCTTTCAAATAGTGAGCCTAATAGATGCTGACGAAAGTGATGTCGCGGGATGGTCAAATCCAAGTGGATCAGTACAGATTTCAACGGCTGCGATGACCGATAGAAGCTATGCCGAACACAACGGTATGAGTGTCAGCAACGAATTTAATGTCCAATGGACGGCTCCGACGGGAAGTTCGGGCAGTGTTACGTTTTATGCTGCGGGTATCGGTGCTAATGGTGATGGTACTTCAGCAGCTGATGGCGGAACAACAGCTTCATTATCTTTACAAGAAATGTTGGTCGGTATTAATGATGTTTTTGATTTAAATGTACGTGTAAAAGTATATCCTAATCCGGTAACGAGTTATGTAAACGTAGAGATAAACAGTGAGTTCTCAGGCGCAGTACTCGCCGAAATTATAGATATGCAAGGACGCATCATTGAGACTCGTACTATCGAGCTGACTTCCGGTCAGAATGAAGCGCGCTTCGAGGCAAATCATTTAAATGTAGGAACCTACTTAGTCCGTTTGAATAAAGACAACAAAATACTAACGACACAGTTTGTTAAGAAATAATGTTGAATTTTGAATGAGTGAATTTTGAATGAATCAGATCATATTCACTCATTCAAAATTCACCCATTCAACATTATCAATATTCCATCAATTTAATCAATGCCTCTCTAAAACGTTCTACCGGAAGAAATCCTTTTTCCAATTCCTTAGCAAAAGGAAACGGTGTATCCAAACTCGCCACACGCATTACGGGAGCATCCAGATATTCAAACAAATGCTCGCTAATGTATGCCGAAATTTCCGCGCCAATACCGCCCGTCAAGGTATCTTCATGCAAAATGATGACTTTATTTGTTTTTAAAACGGTCGTTTTAATTGCTTCATAATCAAGCGGTAACAAACTTCTCAGGTCGAGAACGTCAGCACCAATACCCATTTCTTCGATAGCTGCTGTTGCCCAATGCACGCCCATACCGTAAGTGATAATGGACACTTCATTGCCTTCGCGTGCCAATGTCGCTTTACCGATTTCAACCGTATAATAACCATCTGGTACATCGGTAGTAAGACTTCGATACAAGGCTTTATGCTCAAAAAACATCACCGGATTCGGGTCTTCAAAAGCTGCCAAAAGCAAGCCTTTTGCGTCTTGCGGATTGGATGGATACAAAATTTTCAAGCCCGGTACATGGAAAAACCAAGCCTCATTGCTTTGTGAATGAAAAGGTCCTGCACCCACACCGCCACCGCAAGGCATCCGTATCACCACGTCAGCATTTTGTCCCCAGCGATAATAGAGTTTCGCGAGATTATTGACAATTTGATTGAAGCCACAAGTCACAAAATCTGCAAACTGCATCTCCACCATCGACTTATAGCCTTTGATGCTCAAGCCCAGACCGATTCCGACAATGGCACTTTCACATAGAGGCGTATTACGTACACGCGCCTTACCGAATTTTTCTGTAAAACCCGCCGTTATTTTGAACACACCACCATAATCCGCGATGTCTTGTCCCATCAAAATCAACTCGTCATAATTGACCATAGCTTCATCCAAACCATCCGAAATGGCATCTATCATTCGCTTTTCGGTCGTCATGCCGAGTGCTGGCTTAACGGTCTGCTGGTGAGGTGCGTAAACATCAGAAGTCTCTATTTCGTGTGAAAAATCGACCTCCGGTTCGGCAAATGCAATGTCCAATCCGGCATTGATTTCGATTTTAATTTCTTGACGTAATTTGTCAATATATTCATCTGTTAAAATGCCTTCTTTTTTCAAAAATGCCTCATAATTCGTTAAAGGGTCTTTGGTCGCCCAATGCTCCATGAGTTCCTGCGGAACGTATTTTGTGCCGGAGGCTTCCTCATGTCCACGTATCCTAAAAGTCGTACATTCGACGAGATATGGACGCGGATTTTTGCGAAGGTCTTTAGCAATCCGGTCAATGGTGTGATAGACTTCCAAGACATTATTACCATCAATCGTCACGGCTTCCATTCCATAACCTGCTCCGCGTAGAGCGAGTTGCTCGGCGCGGTACTGTTCGCTTGCTGGTGTGGACAGTCCGTAACCATTATTTTCGATAACAAAAATGACAGGCAACTGCCAAACAGCAGCCGTATTGAGTGCTTCGTGAAACTCGCCTTCACTCGTACCACCTTCGCCCGTAAACGCCACAGAAACATTGGCTTCTTCGCTGAGTTTGTGTGCCATTGCGACTCCGCTTGCAAGGGAAAGTTGTGGTCCGAGATGCGAAATCATCCCTACGATATTCCAGTCTTTTGCACCGAAATGAAAGGAACGATCTCGCCCTTTAGTAAAGCCTTTCATCTTGCCTTGCCACTGACAAAACAAGCGGTCGAGCGGTACTTCTCGCGTGGTGAAAACAGCGAGATTGCGGTGCATTGGAAAGATATATTCTTCAGGCTGCATAGCTGCCGTCACGCCTACCGAAATTGCCTCTTGACCAATCCCGGAAAACCATTTGCTAATCTTGCCTTGTCGTAGCAACACCAACATTTTTTCTTCTATCATGCGCGGACGCAACAAGGCGCGATGTAAGCCCAGCAATTCTTTTTTGCTCAGGTGTTTTTTATCGTAATCTATATGTGTAATCAGGTCTAGCAATTTTGGTATTGATTTGAAAATATGAAAAAAATCGTACAGGCGACTTCAGTCGCCATGTAAAAAACCGTTCGCAATTTATTGATTATTAATTTTTTATAAATAAAAAATATTAGACATGGCGATTGAAATCGCCTGTACAAAGCATTTCAAAAAAATTACGAATTAAAGATTTGTCCTGCACCCTGTCAAGTGTATTTTAATTTTACTGATTATAACGGATTGCGTTGGGGATATAATTCAAATTGAGGGATAGACTTTAGTCGGCGGACATTTTCAAAATGTCAGGCGACAATATTTTTCGTTATTTATTTAAAATGAATTATTTACAAAATAAAAAATAAACTAATTTATTAATAATCGTTCAAATTAAAATATAAATTCATCTCGTCTGACATTTTGAAAATATCCGACGAGTAAGGCTTGTAAAAGCCTAAAAATCAGTACATTAAATTCTGCCATGTTTTTACCAACGCAAAGCGTTACAATCAGTAATTTTAAAACAGCATTTTAATAAATGTTTATTCACTTGACAGCTAAACAGGCTGACCGCGAATACCGTACCGACGACTTTAGCCGTCGCAGAGCGTAAAAGTATATTTATAAATAATTGAATTTTATTTATTTAAAAATTAAAATAAAATTCACTTGACGGCTAAAGTCGTCAGTACAGAGTTTGCGGTCAGCCTGTAAAGTAGTCATTACGAAGTGGTACGTGTCCTTATTATGATGAAAAAATGAACAACCGTTATTCCAATTTTAAAATCGGAATAACGGTTGTTTTTTTATTTAAATTAATTTATTTTTCATGTAAAATGAATTCACTATTAGAATGTTCGATGGAATTCATTCATTCGCTCATTCAAAATTCACTCATTATTTTTAATTCATGTCACTCGCGCCCTTAAAGATACGCTCCCAATTAACACCACCTTCTTGTTTGACCAATGCACCGGAAGGGCTTTTTATTTTTTTACTGAATAAATTACCGTTTTTCAATGCCATCCATATAAATAATGGTTTACCAACGAGGTGGTCTTCTGGCACGAATCCCCATATACGAGAGTCTTCCGAGTTGTGTCGATTATCTCCCATCATCCAGTAGTAATCTTGCTGGAAAGTATGGGATGTGGCGGGTTGACCATTGATTTTGATACCGCCTGCGCCAACTTCAAGGTCATTGCCTTCATAATCTTTAATGATGCGTCGGTACAAAGCAATATTTTTTGGACCGATATTGACGGTCTCGCCTTTTTTCGGAATAGTCAAAGGACCAAAGTTATCGACTGTCCAACCTCTGCCGTCATGCGGAAATACACCCGGATGAGCATCGTTGACAAGTGGCGTGATTTGAAGTGAAGTTTCTTTACTCAAGCCTTCATATTGTTTGTCAGTCAGATACATGATGCCTCTGCTGTTCATTCTATCTGCTTCCCATTCGATGCCCAATTCATCTAAAAGTGTCTGACTCGGCTTGCCACCTGTCGGGTTGACTTGATAGCCAAATTGTAGCCCTTCCGGTCTTTCGGCTTCTTTATCGTCAATATAAAGCGCGCGATCTTTGATTTCAATTTTATCGCCGGGCAAGCCTACGCAGCGTTTGATATAGTTGTCGCGTTTGTCCAAAGGACGTACTACAATATCATAATTTCGCTTGACTACATCTCTGCCGTATTGCCGTACCAAACCGTAATAATGGGTGTATTGTGCGATATTTCTTGAAATACCTTTTTGAAAAGCTACCGAATCTCCTTCGGGAAAATTGAATACGACAGGGTCGTAACGTTTGAGTTCGCGCAAAGGAGGTAGGCGACGGTATTTCCATTGAACGGCTTTGGAGTAAGATTCACTACCGAGTTTAGGTATCTTGTTGTGTACCAGTGGAAATTGTATTGGTGTAATTGGCATACGTGAACCGTAACTCAATTTGCTAACAAAAAGAAAATCACCAACGAGTAGTGAATTTTCCATAGAAGGAGTTGGTATCGTATATGCCTCAATGAGAAACATTCGAATGAAAGTAGCGGCAAATACCGCAAAAATAATTGCTTCCGACCATTCGCGGATGGCTGACTTCTTTATTGGATTTTCTTTACTAATCTCAACTGCTTTACCAAGATATTTTTCTTCCTCTTGAAAACCGATAAAAGGGTAGTAGAAGAAAGGCACAATAATCGCAAGAGCATGTTGCCAAAAACCGAATTTGCCAAAACTTTTGACCATATCAATGAGCATATAGGCAAAAATAAAGATACCGACAATCGGTACGAGCAATAGAGCCAACCACCAGATAGGTCGTCCGGTCAATTGAATCCAAGTATATACATTCAAGCCGGGAACAATAGCTTTCCAGCCTTGCTCGCCTGCTTTTTCAAACATTTTATATAGACCTGCTCCGAAAGCAAGCAGCAATACGATAGATATAATGTATGACATGTTTTATTTAGTCCGTAGTCCGTAGTTTTTAATGAATGAATTTTGAATGAGTGAATGAATGATTTTTTACGTTCAGCTATCAACTGTGGACTTGTTATTAGTTAAAAAGTGTTGCAAAGATAGACGATTCTAACGTTCTACAATACTAATGTAATGTTAATTTGAACTAATTTTTTGTTATCTTTGCAGCTTAAAAGCCTGTCCATGACGAAGCAAATCATAGAACCTTCCATTCAACAAAAATATATTCAAGAAGTCATCAATGACTTTCGTACTTGCTGTATCAGCCGAGAAACCAGTTTGCTCGGACGTAAAGAAGTACTAACCGGCAAAGCCAAATTCGGCATATTTGGCGATGGTAAAGAAGTTCCGCAAGTCGCTATGGCACGAGTTTTTCGAGAGGGCGATTTTAGGTCGGGCTATTATCGAGATCAGACTTTTGCGATGGCATCGGGGCTGTGTAGTGTCAAAGATTTTTTTGCACAACTTTATGCTGATTCTGATAATGACCCTTATTCCGGCGGACGACAAATGAACGCGCATTTTGCTACTCCGACCATTGATAAAGATGGTAACTGGCTTGAAATCAAGTCGTTAAAAAATATTGCATCCGACCACTCATCTACTGCCGGACAAATGGCACGCGCGGTAGGACTTGCCCTTGCTTCCAAAAAATATCGTGATATTGAAACCCTCCGCGATACACCTTTTTCTGATAATGGTAATGAAGTTTGCTTTTGTACTATTGGTGATGCGAGTACTTCCGAAGGGGTTTTTTGGGAATCTATGAACGCCGTAGGCGTGATGCAAGTGCCACTCGCCGTATCGGTTTGGGATGATGGTTACGGTATATCTGTACCGATTGAATATCAGACTACGAAAGGTAGTATCTCTAAGCTCATGGCTGGCTTTAAATACGATAGAACAGGGCAGGGAGTGGACATTCATACGGCTCATGCTTGGGATTATCCTGCGCTTTGTAAAATGTACGCAAAGGGTATTAAAAAGGTTAGAGAAAAACATATTCCGTCACTATTTCATATTCAAGATTGTACACAACCTCAAGGACATTCGACCTCCGGTTCGCATGAGCGATACAAATCTAAAGAACGACTCGCGTGGGAAATTGAAAATGACTGCATTGAGGTGATGGCGCGATGGATGATTAAAAATAAAATTGCTACACAAGCGCAGATTGACGAGATTAGAAAAGAAGCCAAAACGTACGTTCGTGAAGAACAAAGACGTGCTTGGGCGGCATTAATCGATCCTATTAAGAAAGGTGTTGATGAGATTTCAAATTTATATAAAAATCTCGTTGCAGCAGGTATGAATGACCCTGAATTTATTGCTACGCAAGTTCAGCTTGAAAAACATACCGAGCCACTTCAATATGAAGTTATTAAAAATGTAAAACGCGCACTACGTCAGCTTAATAATATTAATCATCCTGATAAAAATGCCCTTGAAATATGGCTGCGAAAAACCATAAATAAAGGACGCGAATATTACAATACGCAACTCTATTCGGCGACTTCGGGTTCTGCTTTGAATGTACCTGAAATACCTGCCACATACAGCGATTCATCGCCACGCAAAAACGGTTATGAAATACTGAATACTTGTTTTTCAGAGGCTTTCAAAAAATACCCAAATGTACTTGCCTTCGGCGAAGATGTTGGACATATCGGTGATGTCAATCAGGGCTTTGCAGGTTTGCAAAAAGAATACGGCGAAAGCCGGATTTTTGATACCGGTATTCGCGAATGGACGATTATGGGACAAGCCATTGGTATGGCAATGCGTGGACTTCGTCCGATTGCCGAAATACAATACCTCGATTACCTGCTCTACGGACTGACACCGCTTGCAGATGACCTCGCGACTTTGCGTTATCGCTCTGATGGTATTCAAAAAGCCCCTGCGATTATTCGTACACGCGGACATCGACTGGAAGGTATCTGGCATTCAGGTTCTCCTATTGGCATGATTATCAATTCCTTGCGTGGTATGTACGTCTGTGTGCCACGCAATATGACGCAAGCTACCGGAATGTACAATACCTTACTCGCACAATCTGACGACCCTGCCATCGTCATCGAATGTCTCAATGGGTATCGACTCAAAGAGACCTTGCCAGATAATATTGCGGAGTTTACCGTACCGCTTGGTGTAGCGGAAGTTTTGCAAGAAGGAACGGATATTACGTTGGTTACTTATGGTTCGTGTGTGCGCGTGGCGCAAGAGGCGATTACACAATTGGGAGCTTTAGGTATTTCTATCGAACTAATTGATGTACAGACACTTTTGCCTTTTGATATTCATCATAAAATAGCTCAATCGCTTCAAAAAACCAATCGCTTTGTGATATTAGATGAAGATGTACCGGGTGGTGCTTCGGCTTATATCTTACAGCAGGTTTTGGAACAGCAAGATGCCTATCATTCACTTGATTCTAAACCCGTAACTATCACTGCTGCTCCGCATCGCTCGGCTTATGGTTCTGATGGTGATTATTTCTCCAAACCACAGGTAGATGATGTATTTGAAAAAATATATGCCATGATGAATGAAGTAGCACCCGATAGATTTCCGAAATTTTATTTTATGTAAAAAATATACATCCGACTGATTCTCAAAAACTTGCCCCTTTGTATTCTAATATTATCCTCCCATATTTAGGTTTTTATTTAAAATAATATGTGGCGTTATGCTCATTTTAAAGTAAAAATGATTAATTTCGTTATGTAAGTGAAAGAAAATAAATAACTCGTTCCATTATACTTGTTCTTTTTCCTTCTAAAAAACACAAAAAATAGTTCCTCAGCGATGCTATGCAACGATTTTTTGAATTCTTTAGAAGAAAAAATTACAGCGCATTATGGAACAATTTATTTATTTTCTTTCACTAAGTGAAAGAACTTAAATAAGTTGAACCACTAAGGGCACGAAGAACACGAAAACTTAATGAACATGAAAGCAAACCAAGTTTAACTAAGAATTTCATTATCAGTACTTTATAAAGGTATTAGTTTCCTCTACGATAGTTTGATTTTCGTGTTCTTTGTGTGCTTAGTGGTTCATTTTATTTTTACTTTTTTACTAATCTTATTTATTTAATGGAAAATCCCTGATACCATTTCTATTTTTTGGGTTTTACTGAAATTGAAGTTTTTTTGTCTTTAAGCAATGAATTTTATAAAATATTGTATTTTAGTATAACCTTACTTTAATCTAAATATTATGAAAAGATTTTTTTACTTATTACCCTTGTTTTTATGGAGTACATTAGCTTGGGCGCAACCCGCTAATGACGATTGTGTAGATGCTATTTCTGTTACTGTTGCGACCGACGAGTCGTCTTGTAGCAGTGTGACTGCGACCACAGTAGATGGCACAGGCTCTACCACGCCGACTTATGTCTGCTCAGGCACATGGTTTGAGGACGATATTTGGTTTTCATTTGATATAGGCGATGACATTCCTGCGAACGGTGTTGTCGTGAAAGCCTATTTTGGTGGTGCAGGTGAAGTAGAAGCTGTCGGTATGGGAATATATCCCGACTGCGGTGCAGATGCTATACCATTTTACTGTCTTTCTACTGATGATAGTAGTTTTGATGAAGTAAGAATTTATCCTGCTTCTCTATCACCTAACTCTACACATTACATTCGTGTATGGTCGGGTTTGAGTCCAAGCGATAATTCGGGAGAGGTGTCTATTTGTGTTTTTGAAGCCGAACCAATTATGGATGAAGATATTGTTGTCTGGGGCAACAATCCTGGTGAAGGTGATTTTGATGGTGGCTTGAACGACTGGACGGTAGTGCCGATTTCTGATCCTACTCATGTATGGGAATGGTCGCCTACGGCGAGCACATTTGAGGAGTTTACCACTTCAATATTATATTCTGTCACTGCTGGAAATGGGGCTATGCTGATGAATGCAGAATACTATAATACTGTAAATGGTGCGCCAAGTGGACCACCTTATCCAAAAATTACATCAGAGCTAATTTCTCCAACTATAGATTTGAGTGATGTAGCGGATGCACAAGTCAGATTTACCCAATCATTCAGAGGTTTGAACGGTAATGATGCAGGAACGACAGCTCGTGGGGCTTTACTTTCATTCAGCACAGATGATGGAGCTACATGGAGTGAACCTGAAGCAGTCAATGACGATATAGCTATCAATGATTATTCTAATAATCCTGATACGCGACGTGTTACTATTTCGGGTGCAGGAGGATCTTCTGCGGTCAAAATTAAGTTTATTTTTGATGGAGATTTTTACTTCTGGCTGCTTGATGATGTGAAAATAATAGAGCGCGTACCACACAGTACGGCAATATTTGATAATCGACATGTAGTGGCAGAAAATTATGCTACGCCTATCAGTCAAGTAGCTCCGGTACTTCTCGGAAGTTATGCCACTAATTTGGGGGGTGCTGCCCAGACTAACGTTACAGTAAGTGTAGCCACGGATTATTACGATAATGATGGTACATTGATTACAGAAGACGCGTATATGTCTTCCGGTTTGATAGAAATTTTGGACATTGATAAAGATTCTATCATTTTAATATCCGAAGCCGACGGATTCGTGCCAGAACAAGTTGGTTTTTATATGAACGAATATACGCTTTCGCAAGATAGTACCGAAGCATATCCTGATGATAATACAGCTACATCTTGGTTTAGAGTCACGGATAATGTTTTTTCTAAGGCACCATTGGACAGTAGCGGTTTGCCTTTAGTTAGCAGTTCGTCGTCTCCTGCCGAGGGTACTGAATTTGAGTATGGTATCCATATATATATGCCAAATGGAAATGGACATACTATGGACAATGTTATCTTTGCTTATGATGGAGGTACTGATGGACTTAGCGGAGAAGCAGTCGATATACTTTTAAGAATATGGGAAGATGCTAATAATGACGCTCTTATTTCAGATGATGAACTGACAATCATAGCATACAACTCCCATGATTTTACGGATGAAGAAAACAACCAGTTTATTGTTTTGTCCTTATTAGATTTTCAGACTGACGAACCAAGTATTCCATTAGAAGACAATACGCATTACATACTAACAGGTGACTACAGGGGGTCAAAGGATATCAGGATGACAAATTATAGCGGAATTAACTATGATGCGATGACTGATGCTTCTCTTCAACGTGCCATTGCAGCTGATGATTCCAATCTCATGAGGTTTGGAGATATTTTGAGATTAGGAACAGTATGGTATCGTTACGGATTTAATGGAACAGGAGTACCTGCAGTGGCTGTTACTATTTCAGGTATGGATGTAGCTAACGAAACTGTGGATACTCCCGAAATTGGATTGGAGATTTATCCGAATCCAACGGAAAAACTTTTATCAATTTCATTAAAAAATACACAAAATGCTGATAGATGGAAAGTGCAAGTGACAGATGTAACCGGTCGTCATACGATACTTAATGCTCAATTAACACAGGCAGGTTTTCCTCTTCACATGAATGTTGAAAAATTACCTGTGGGAACGTATATATTGACATTAGAAAGTGAAAATCAAATAATTAGCGAACGTTTTATTAAAAAATAAAATGATTCGATTGAAGTTAATATGAAAAAAAGCGACGGAACATTTCAACATGTTTCGTCGCTTTTTTTATCGTAATGCCGCCAATGCAATCCTCAATTTCCCATAATCAATCGTGCCGTTGAGGTGTTCAAAAATCGGTAATTTTCCTCGTGGGAACTAAGCATCTTTGTCCCAAGCGATGATACCGCCTACCAAAGCTATTACCACGCCACCTCCACTCAACAGAAGTGTCGTCAACCCTATCTTTTTGAATATAAAGGACAAAATAATGATACACAGAAAACTTACTCCAATTATAATTACAGTTTTTCGTATTGCTTGAATTTTCATATCTTGTATTTCGTAGAATAGTAATTAATTTTACCGCAACACCGCCAATGCTATCCTCAATTTTCCATAATCAATCGCACCATTCAGATGCTCAAAGATGGGTTTCAAGCCTTCAGCATTAGGTAAGTCTTTAAGCGCAGATTTGACTTGTTCCAATTCACTTTCCGAAAGTATATTTTCAATATTCACTTCATAACCCTCAATCATCGCACGCGAAAGATGCCCATAAATCGTTGTTGGTTTTATGCCACGCATAAGAGCGATTTCGTCGGGCGATTTTCCTTCATCAAACTGCTGCCAAGTCAAAATGTGTGCGGGTGTTTTGCCGGATTTGGCAGAGGTACTCTGACTGCGTTTAACCATTGTTGAGGCTTCGGGAAGCTCATAATCATTTTCGGGATGCCGACCCGTATATTCGTCAATAGCGCGAAGAAATGCCTCGCCATATTTTCGGGCTTTATGCTCACCTACGCCATTGACTTGCAAGAAGTCACGGATGTTGGCGGGAGTACGCGCCGACATATCTTCAAGGCTGGCATTGCTGAAGATGACGTAAGACGGTTTGCCGATTTCTTCTGCCAATTTATTTCGCAGATTACGAAGATGGTCGTACAATCCATCGTCATATTCAAGAGCAACTTTGACCTTTTCTATTTTTACTTTTTTCTGTTCTTCCTGACGTTCCTTGACCGTCTCTACACCCACCAATTTTACTTTTTTTCCATTAAATAAAATATCATTGGAAACAGGCGTGAGTTTCAGTCTGTATTTATCTTTATAATCCAATTCGAGAATACCTTGTTGGATGAATTGTTGGATGTATAAAAGCCATGCAAATTGGGTCGTCGCGCGCCCCGCGCCAAAGGTCTTGATATTTTCAAAACCCTGCTCACGCACTCCCTGCGAATACGCGCCTTTTAGTACCTCAATCAAAGTCGTAATACCCACTTGTTCTTTGGTGCGATGTACGGCGGATAGTGCCATTTGAGCATGTACCGTGCCATCAAAATATTTGGGTGGATTTTTACAAACATCACAGTTGCCACAATCGCCGTCGGGCGGAGTTTCGGAGAAGTAAGACAAAAGAATTTTTCGACGACAAACCTGCGCTTCCGCGTATTCTTTCATTCTCTCCAACTTAGCGCGTTGTATTCGTCTATATTCTTCATTATCAACATCTTGAATGAAGTTTAATTGCGTTTGTACATCTGCGTAACTGTAAAAAAGGACGGTCTCGGCAGGCTGTCCGTCGCGCCCTGCACGTCCGATTTCCTGATAGTAGCCTTCCAGATTTTTAGGCATATTTTGGTGAATGACAAAACGCACATCCGACTTGTCGATTCCCATCCCGAAGGCTATCGTAGCACAGATGATTTTAGTTGTACCTTCTATAAATTCATCTTGGATGCCATCGCGCATATCTGCACTCAATCCGGCATGGTAATAATTGGCAGAAAATCCGGCAGCTTGTAGCTTCGCAGCAAGTCCTTCTGTACCTTTTCGACTGCTACAATATATGATACCACATTCGCCTTGATAGCGACTAACGATTTGTCGGATTTGCTCCCATTTTTTGCGTCCGGGTAGTACCGCGAGAGAGAGATTGGGACGGTCAAATGAGGAGATGAAAAACAGCGGATGATTCATGCCGAGCAGCTCGCCGATGTCGGAGCGTACCGCTTTGTCAGCAGTCGCAGTGAGGGCAACTACCGGAATGTCAGGCAGGTGTTTTTTGATGATGTAGAGCTTGCTATATTCGGGGCGAAAATGATGCCCCCAACTACTACAGCAATGCGCCTCGTCGATAGCTACGAGTTTGACATTCAGTGTTTTAATATAAGAAAGAAAACTTCCTGAAAACAATCTTTCGGGCGAGACATAGAGGAGTTTGATTATGCCGTTTTGGAGATCAGCATTGACTTCTGCTTCTTCTACCGAGCTAAGGCTCGAATTGAGAAATGCCGCAGGAATGCCATTGGAACGTAGGGCTTGTACTTGGTCTTTCATCAGTGCGATGAGCGGTGAAATTACAAGCGTCAAACCGCCCAAAACGAGTGCGGGCATTTGGTAGCAAAGTGATTTGCCACCGCCCGTAGGCATGAGTACGACGGCATCATTCCCTTCCAAAAGATGCTCAATGACTTCTTTTTGTTGTGGTCGAAAAGTGGAATAACCAAAGTATTTTTGTAGGGTGTCTTCTAATGCTGTTTGTGTGTCTTGCATAGTATTCGGGTTTTGAGATTCTAATTATAAATACGGCTAAAGATAAGAAATAAACGCTAAGTTGAAGCTACTATTTTGGGTGTAAATTTAGCTTGATAAGCGAACTGCCTGGTAGTGTTTTTTTTTATTTTAAATAATAAAACATTTTAATGTTTTTAAAATATTATTTGTAATGAGTTGATTTTTAATTTAAAATGAAAAACATTATAATTATTTTTATTTTTAAATGACTCAAAATTAATGTAAAATTAATCTTTAGAAAACTTTAACTTTTATATCTTTGTGAGGCAATATTTAGGCAGACCAAATGAAGCCAAAAATGTCTTTAACATTTATCATCACATCCATCAATCCCTCTGACATTTATTCTACGGTTTTCCTATTAAAATAAAAATATAAGTATTTCACAAAAATTCTTCAATCAAAAAATTAGAATGAAAACTTTAAAAACTTTATTGATGGCTCTTGTGGCTGTCGCATTTAGTCTAAATGTGAACGCACAATGCGTAGCCGAAAACGATTTACCAGATTTATGCGTAGCTACTGATGGCACAGATCCCGCCACAGGAATGACTACCTATGATGTTGATGGTGATGCTACAGATGACCTAATGATTACAATGACAGCTGTAGCTAATGCAACTTCGTCTGGCAACTGTGTTGCTGACGGTGATTTTGCGATGGGAGGCTGTATCGGTGGCGGAGGTGCTTTAACCACTAGCAGCGATTTTGCAGGAACTACTAGTGATGATTGCCTTTGTACAGGAGGCTATGTAAAAGTTGAAATAGACTTGATTAATGGATTCGAGTCTTATGCAAGTGCCTTAGATTTAGTATGGACGAGCTTAAATGGTTCTTCAGAAGGATATGAATGGTCTTTTGGTTATGTAGAAGCTACTGATGCTAATGGTGTACCAATTGCCGGACCTGCCTTCAATGAATCAGATATATTAAATTACTGTAATGCCCAATACGTTGGAGCAAGTCAGACCATGACGCAATTCTTAGGGATTAACGGTGCTGTCGGAGTATTTACTGCCGATGATAGAAACACAGCACTGGGTGATGAAGAAGGTGCAGATGATGACGGAAATGTGGGTGTTGATTATATGAATGGTGGAAACGTCTGTGACGGCTTCAATGACAATCAATTTGGTGAAGATACACCAGCAAGCACATTGAGTCCCGGTGATGCGATTGGTCCGAATAATAATTCTAGTATTCAAACAGTTAATCCGGGTTTAGGCTTTGCTGCTACGGATTTAGCTACAAAAATTGTTCTTTATTATGGCGTGTCAAATGCTCCTGGTTCTGATTGTCCTGAAGATGGTGTGATTGGAGATACAGGTGTAGGAACTAACCCAAGTGGTAGTTGGAGTGAGGTTTGCTTTGTTGCCCCTCCGCCTCCCTGTGGTGCTTGTACAGAAGGCAGCGCAGGTTTGGTGATTACGGAGTTGAGCTACAATCCCTCTGGTACTCAAGGAAATGATACTGATTGTGAGTACGTAGAACTTTTCAACTCGTACAGCAACACGATTACCTTAAATGCAAATACGACATTTACTATGGCTAATGGAATGGATATTGTACTGCCCGCCGGTACAACGATTGCTCCTGGCGAATATATTTTATTAGCTGATGACCCTGCTGCTATTGTTAATTGTAACTGGGCAACACCGATACCTCCTGGTACACAAATCTTTGACTTTGATATTACTGAATCTGAAAACTTAGGCAATACAGGTGAGACACTTGAAATAACACTCGCTTGTGCCACAGATCCGAATGCTAACTTTACTCAAACCGTAACCTATGCTGATTCCGACCCCAACTTAAGTAATACGGACGGTGGTGGTGATGCAGTTTATTATCCATTGGGCGGTGGTACAGCTACTCAGGGTGCGCCAACTCCGGGTTCAGGTGATTGTGCGAGCTGTGCAGCTACTGAATATGCTTGTATTGAAAACGATGCTTGCCCCGACATCACTGATGGCACACTATCAGCCACGGTTGGCGGAGTAGCTGCCACCGATATTTGTTCGGATGATGCAGTGACAGTCTGCGTAGATGTGGATTTAACCAACGATCCGACTGCCATAGTTGAGTTTTCTAATGACGGCGGAGCTACTTGGGTTGACGGAACACCCGATATGCTTGTACCTCCGGTCACAACGCATACTGTTACGGTAAATACGAGTGGAACACCTTATAACATATCTCCAGGTCCCTACTATATTGGGGATATGGTGAGTTATGAAGGAAATAACGTTCATCCAATAACAATCACAGCCCCCTCGGGCGGTGCTTTAGTTTCGGGAGCTACGTCTAATGGAACGTTTACGGCAGCAGCCGGAACATATAATTTCCAATGTGACGTACATACTCCGATGTCAGGAAGCATAACTTTTGTAGAACGTCCGCAAGCAACGGAATTCTGCGTGGATTTTATAGAAATGAATACAGATTGTAACCCTGCAATCGTTTCATATCAGGCACAATTTAATGTCGCTACTTTGACTGATGTGACTTGTGATTTGGATAATCAAACAATGGATGCAGCAGGTGCTGTTGTTTCAGTAAATGTATATCCTATACCAACTGCACCAATGATTACCATTGATGATGCAGTTTGTAATTACACCATTATGCCTGCCTGTCCGAACGATGTCTTGACACCTGACACTTTCGGACCCGCAGCTCCGGGCGACGATCCGGCTGCATTCGATGTAATGGTTTCTAATGCTGGCAACTGTATGGCTACTTTCAGTGTAGATCCACCTGTTTGTCCTACAACAGCCTGCGACCTGACCCTCGTAGCAGGTACACCTACTTGCGATGCTGTAACTACTGACCCCGACACCTATACTGCAACATTTACCTTTACCGATACTGATGGAATGGGAACTTACACCGTAACAGCTTCTGCCGGAACGCCTGACATGACGACCATTACGAATATGATGAGCGGTACTGTTACCGTTACGGGTATTACAGAAGGTACAAATGTGACACTAACTATTACCGATGGAGCAGATTGTAACGAAATGGTGACGATTACCTCACCTGTTTGTGAGCCCGTTGTCGTTTGTGAAATTTCAAATATTGTATTTACACAAGCCTGTACAGGTGCTGACGATATGTACGAATTATGTGTAAGTTTTGATTATGAAAATATAGGTGCGAGCGGTCAGTTCAATGTTTACCTCGACCCTGCGGGTACAGGTACACCTACGACTATCGTTGCCGGACCATTCAATTATACTGATTACCAAACTGCTATTGACGGTGGCGCGGCTTGCTTTACCGTAACAGGTTACACAGGCGATGCTGCTGATTTGGAAGCCGGATTGGAAGTATGTATCGGCGATGCTGATGCACCTGCTCCGGGTACAGGTTTGCCTCCGGGAACTATCCCTATGGGCGGAATACCCTCTTTTGCTTGCCCACAAGTCTATGGTATCCTTCACAATGCTTGCGCTCCCCCAGGTGGCGAAGAAGGTCCGAATGAATTTGTCGTTATTGTAAATGGTGCTGCCCCGACAGATGTAAGTTCTATCGTAGTTGACACACCTTCCGGTAGTGATTATGATGATTTTAATGCTACGGCTGCTCCTGCGAGTTGGATATGTCCGTGTTGTGTTTATTTGGATGAAACAGGAACTATTCCTGCGGGTGGTGTCGTAGTAGCGACTTCTGCTGCCAATACTTCTACACTTGACTTTACTAGCCTTTGTGGCACAGCAGGTACTATCTATGTCCTTCAAGATGACGGTGTAGGTTCTACAGGACACTTTAGTAATAGTAATCCACGTTCAACTGTCCTAAACCTTTCAGGTACAACTTCTTGCGATGGTGCAACAAGTTATACTTACACAAATTCGGATGGCGCAGACGGTGATTATACTACATTCGCAGGACCTGACAATCCAGGCGTAACAACTGCAGGAAGCACTTTAGGTACTCCCGACGCAGGAAATACGAATTCATCAGGTGATTGTACACCTCAAATCGCTCCTGCAAGTGAAGTAGAATGTTTTGCTTGTGGTACATTAGATGAAGTGGCTTGCGCGGCTGCTTGCCCTGTTGTAGATACACCACTCGCTACCACAGAAGACCTATGCGACGGCGGAATGCCAGCATTAGATGCGACCACACTCATACTTGACGATGCTACACTTGCTACACAAGATGCAAACGGCGTAGTTGTTACTTGGTACACCGATGCAGCATTAACGACTACTTTTAATGGTACGGTTGCCCATTCGGGTGCAGATAACTGCGTTACAGAAGATGTTATATTATATGCTGCAATAGAATGTATTGCTACACCAGCTCCACTCATCGCTGCCGGACAAACGACCATTACCGTTTACCCAAGTTACGATGTTACATTGGTGGATATGGTGACGAGTGCTGACTGCACCGTGCCAACCGTAGCAAGCTCTTGTGGCGACTACACCATTACGCCCGACCCTGCTAATCCGGCTGCTCCCGCTTCCGGTATGATGGCTACTTTCAATTACACTATAGAGTATAATAACGGACCAAATGCTACATCATGTTTCACTGAAACATTCTCTGTGATGGTCAACTGTCCTGCGCCTAACTGTCCAGTGGTCACTACACCACTCGCGACTACCGAAGATGTATGTGACGGCGGAATGCCTGCTTTGGACGATACAGCTTTAATGGTAGATGACGAAACACTTGCAACACCTGCAGGTGCTGGAATTACGGTGAGTTGGTGGACAGATGCTGCATTGACAACTGCTTTTGGCGGTACAGTTGATTATGCTATGGCAGGTGGAGACGGCTGTAATACAGTTGATGTAACACTTTATGCTTCTATCGAATGTGCTGCTGACAATACAGTGAGTGCTGCCGGAGAAACCGTCATTACGATATATCCTCCTTATGATGCTACGACTTTGACGATTACCAATGCTGATTGTACTGTTGCAACAGTAGTAAGTTCTTGTGCAAATTATACGATTACGCCCGACCCTGCGAACCCTGCTGCTCCCGCTCCCGGTATGATGGCTACTTTCAATTTCACTATTGAATATAATGGCGGACCTGCTGGAGTCTCTTGTTTCTCACAAGTGGAAATGGTCAATGTCAATTGCCCTGCTGCCGGATGCCCTTCTGTAGCTCCTGTTGATGCTACTGATGCAGTGTGTGACGGTGCGCTTGCGGGCGAAATCGCGACATGGCAAGGCAGTGTAGAAGCCGATGCTACTAATATGGCTGCTATTGCCGATGGTAATACTGATGCAGCAGTCATTTACTCTACCGATGCACCTGCGGGTGTATCTGAGGCAACACCTCCTACTGCGGGTACTGCAACGGGTGTTCATTCCGGTGCTGACCTTTGTGCTGCTGAAACACAGATGACTTTTGCTTATCTCTTATGTTTTGGTGATGACGGTGTAGCCGGAGGTGGTGACGACAGTTACCTCGCACTCGGTATGAACACGCTGACGGTTTACCCGACTGTTCAACCTACTGCGGAAGCCACAGATGCTATGGCTTGTACCACTACATTGACTCCGGGATGTGCAAGTGACACATTTGGTGCAGGCACTAATGCAACAGGTGGTGCAGTTGCTGCCAACTGGGATGCCGCTATGGGGGTTTACACTGCTGCTCCCGGTGAAGCTGCCGGAACACTTGATGTTATGGTAAGTTCGGATATTGCAGGTTCTACCTGTCCTCCTATTATGGTGACTATCACAACCACAGGCTGTGCTGCGACTCCGGGATGTACTCTAGTACTTTCTCCCGAAACCGTCACTTGCGATGCTGAAACAGCAGGTACAGATACTTACACCGTTTCTATTCCATTCGATAATGGCACAGAAGGCTTTCCCGGTGGTATGAATTATACCATAACCACTTCGGGTACACTCGGTGGCGACAATCCGATGGTTGTTCAATCTGGTACGATTACGATTACCTTCACTGAAGGTTCGCCTTACGATTACAGCATTCAAGGAACGATGGGCAACCCGAATGAACTTTGCGATTTCATGATTTCAGGTGTTTCACCGACTTGCGAACCAGTGGTTTGCCAAGATGAAATCGCAGGTATGGTCATTGGAGACCCAAGCTGTAATTTGAGTGGTATTACAGTAACTATCACAGATGATATGGGCAATGTAGTAACTACATTGACAACGAACTCTATGGGAGTATATGACTCTTCACCTGCTGTATATCCATGTGGTAACTACTTCGCAGAATTGACTGCTGGCATTCCGGTTTGTTATGGTGACGGTGAGACAGCTCCTAAATCTTTCATCATTGATGGTGATGACGATAATACAGATACTGATGGTCCTAACTTTGGCACAATTGCCAACATTCCGACGGTAGGAGAGTGGGGTTTAATCATGCTCGCTTTATTAATGTCGATTGTAGCAGTAGCAGGTATTAAACAAAGAAATATTATGATAGTGAAAGAATAAGTGAAACAAACAAAATTAGACCATTATGCTTGTTCTTTTCCATTGTAAAAAACATAAAAAAGACTTCTTATAGCTCGGCTATGCTCAGTTTTTTTATATCTTTTACAAAGAAAAATAACTGCGCCTTCTGGTCTAATTTATTTAATTTGTTTCACTAATCAAATTATTTGATTATTTAAACATATATTGCGCCCACGAAACGAGTTGTTTCGTGGGCGTTTTGTTTGAATAATGTCAATTTTAACCGGATTCGTCATATTAAGGTCAACACAATGTCTGCCTTGCCCAATTTTTCACACTTCAAATATAAATCTCCGACATAATTTCTTAATTTTGTGTTATTCAGCACTCTAATACACTGTTTCACAAATTTATTTACTTTTTTGAGTATTTCTTTTAAAATGACTCTTCACCAAAAAACCCTTAAATACAGTGAGTATTCGCGTCATTTTTGATTCGATTCATTTCAAAATAAACGTCAAAAAATGTAAATAAATTTATAAAACAGTGTACTAATTACATTGTTTAATAAATTTCTTTACGTTTTTGAGTATTTCTTTTAAAACGACTCTTCCCCAAAAAACTCCTTAAATACAGTAAGTATTCGCGTCATTTTTGGGTCGATTCATTTCAAAATAAACGTCAAAAACGGCAAGAAATTTAATAAAAAATGTACTAAGTGAAATAAAATAAATAACTTGTCCCATTATACTTGTTCTTTTTCCTTCTAAAAAGCACAAAAAATAGTTCCGTAGCGATGCTATGCAACGATTTTTTGAATTCTTTAGAAGAAAAAATTACAGCGCATCATGGAACAATTTATTTAATTTCTTTCACCAATCTATATTGAAAATCCATTTTTAAAGCTATCACATAAATCATGGCAAAGTCAAAGAAACCTAATAAGCAACGTAAACAGCCCCCTCAATCATCAAAGTCAGGTTCGAAGGATAAGGGAGGGGCAGCAGCAGTACCACAACGCACATCCGGTGGAGCATCCATAGGCGATAAATTCAAGAATTTTATCAATAATCCCTTTACACGTTTCTTCGGTATCTTCTTGGGTTTAATGATTCTATTCTATTATGTTTTTTATGTAAACATATACGAAAATTTCCTTGAACAGTACATCACACACACCAATGCCGTTATAGGAAGTGCATTGATCAATATATTCGGTTACGGTACTGCGGTAGATGGCGCACTCATTCAGGGCGATTTTATTATGAACGTCAAACGCGGCTGTGATGCCATTGAGCCGATTGGTCTGGCTTCTGCCATTATCTTAGCTTATCCTACGGTTATAAAAAATAAACTTCGGGGTGTACTTGTTGGTGTCGGTGTTTTATTATTGATCAATCTTGTTCGAATTGTTACATTATACATGACGGGTATTCATTTCCCAAAATTCTTTGAAATGATGCACTTGGAAGTTTGGCAATTTATCTTTATCATCTTAGCGGTATTATATAGTATTCTTTGGATACGTTGGGATGGGAAAAAAATCGCCCAACAAAAAGCTTCAAAGACCTTATAAAACCACAAAAACAATTAAATTAAACGAATTACGAACAAATTATCACCATGATATCCAATAAAGCTATTTTTAAATTTATCGCTATCGCTTTCGGAGTTTATTTTTTGAGTACCATATTAGTCTCTCAACTTGGACTGGAACGCGGTGTATCCGATATGACGAGAGGCTTTGCAAGTACGATATTCCCAAAAGTAGAGTGGGTTAGTAATTACCAACCCAATCAGAGTAAAATTCACGGACCGGATATAGATGTAAAGGTTTTAACCGAAGTAAAAGGGCAACGCTTTCAGGGAGTTGGTAAACTTACTTCCAGAACCAAAGTATTAGTTCCTTTTATCGTGCTTTTATCATTGATATTTGCTACGCCTGTCAGTTTGAAACATAAATTGATTGCACTCGGTCTTGGCACATTGGTTTTTCTTATTTATATGATGCTTATGTTTAGGTGGACGGTAGGCTATGTAGAAAAAGTGACTGGAGGAGCTGACATTACAAAGTTGTGGTTTGGACAAGTATTCAATACCAACATTGGTTTTATGACCATCCTCCCGACCATTATCTGGGCTGCTGTCACCTTATGGGCAGTCGATTGGGAGAAACTTAAAGCTGATAGTGTTACTTTTGAGTAATGAAAATTCGTTAACTCATTGATTAAAAAATATTCAGTGGTTTATTATCCGTTTATTCATTGATTTTGCTCAATGAATAAACGGATAATACGTTTTACAATACTCTAATTATTTTTAAGTACCAAGACAGAATTAGGTTTAATTAAAATTTTGGAATTATTTTTTTTGCTAATGAGGCAAAAAACGTAGGCATAGCCTAAGCTACGGCGAGTATTTTTAACGAAATTAGCGAGAAAAAGAAACCAAAATTAATTAAAGATAATTTTGTCTTGGTACTTATACATCATTTTGAAATCAAAATATGGACAAACAAGATACATCTATCGCAAAACAGCCCAACGAATACAAAACAGGCGATGAGTACACAGTTCCCCCTGAAGGTTCATTGGGCCTGCTTGCACTTGGCTATCAAGGCTTAGTTGCTTGGCGCAAAGCACGAGCAGAAGCTCAAGCATCAAGACAAGTCGAAAAGACTGAAGTAGAGGCAAAAGTTATCGAACTACCTGTCAGTACAGATGAATAATTTTGTGTTTTCCCATCCATTCAAAACACACTCACTAATTTAGATTAGAAAATAAAAACCGTTTGCCGTCCATCGTCAGCCGTTTACCGTCAAGTTATGTCAAAATCAATTGCAAACAAAATACTCATTATAGGTTGGGGAACAGCCGATTGGAAAGTCATTGACCCGATGATAAAAAAGGGACTTCTCCCCAATGTTGCGCGACTACTCGAAACTGGTGCACGTGCCAAACTCGGCACACTTGATCCACCGATTCCCACTGCCAATTGGACTTCAATTAATACCGGCAAAGCACCCATCAAGCATGGCATACATACCTTCACGCAACCCGGTCAATCTGCTGATATGCCAATTACCTCACAAGGTAGAAACGCGAGTTTTTTGTGGGAAATTGTTTCCAAGCAAGGCATGAAAGCCCATCAAATTGGCGCAACGGCAAGCTACCCTGTTACACCCATTTCCGGTATTTCCGTGAGTGATTTATTTTTTGAAAATACAGATACCGCTATCGCGGAAAATCTAATTTTCCCTGCGGATAAATTTGATGCTTTTAATGAAATAAAAAAACAAGCTGCCAAGGATGCCCAAGCTGAATTTTATTCATGGAATATCGCTGCCGTACAAGATAACAAAGTGCGTTTTGAAGCTTTGAGTACCACTATAAAAGAATTTCTGGCACACAGTTTTGCCACTCAAAAAATAGCTTTGGACACCCTCGAAAATGATGACTGGAACAGCCTGAATATTTATTTTACCCGTTTTTCAGATATTGTACACACCTTTACGTCATACAGCTTTTCCAAAAATAAAGACCTGCCCAAACAACTTCATCAAGCCTTCAAAGAAGTCCTTTATAAATGCTATCAATTACTGGACAAAATGCTTGGCGAACTCCTCCAAAAAGTAGGTGATGATACCGTTGTAATGCTCCTCTCGCAAGGTGGTCTGATGCCGTATAAAAGCTATATCGAGAAACTTAGATTCAACGACTCTACCTACGAATACAACACACACGGCTTGCTCATTATGCGTGGCAAACAAGCCTTCAAACGGGAAGAACTCTACGCTGTCACAGGATTGGATATTACGCCTACGGCAATTGCATTACTTGGTCATCCACTCGCCAAAGATATGGATGGAAAGCCCCTCGTTGCGCCAAAATTCTTTGAACGTATCAACAAATTTACCGACTCTTACGAACCTGAAAATTCAGATACAAAAGAAGACATTACGTCTATCTCTGTTTCAAATTACGATAAAAGGTTAGTAGAACTTGGTTACGTCACTGATAAAATTGCCGAAAAACAAGAATATTTTAAATCCAGAGCTAAAATTACTTCCGGTTTGCAGTCCGAAGTAATTTCTTTTTTAGAAAAATTATATAAAAAATATCCCAAAAACAGTTGGTACGGTGGACGTTTGGCAGGAGCATATCTGGTCACTAATCAAATAAAAGAAGCCACTGATACGCTGGATAAAGTCATTCATATCGGGCATGAAATCCCCGAATTACACATCCTACGAGGTAATTTATTTCTCATGGAAATGAAATATCGTTCGGCAGCAAAGCATTACGATATTGCAGATAAAAATGTCGGAAAAATTCCGAATTTATACAGTCAGATAGCCGATGGTTACGCCAAAATCGAACAATGGCATTTGGCAGAAAAATATTTTGAAAAAGAACTCAAAATCAACCCGCACCCATCCACACATTTTTCATTGGCAATTACATTCCTTCAGCGAAAAATGATGAAAAAAGCCATTCCATCACTTGAAAAAACCGTCGAACTTGCCCCTGCAATGGCGGTAGCTTGGTTTCATTTGGGCAGTTGCCGTATGCAGACAGAAGATTGGCAAGGTGCAGCCGACGCGCTTGAAGAAGCCAAAAAATACAATCGCGACCCACGCATTGCTCAACAAATCCAACAAGGACTCGTCTTACTCTATCGTGACCGCCTTGACCGCAAAGATAAAATCAAGGAAATGCAAGAGGCTTATGAGAAATCAATAGGCTCACGAGGTACGATTACGATAGTGTCCGGCTTACCGCGTTCGGGTACATCCATGATGATGCAAATGCTCGTCAATGGCGGCATGGAAGCCTTCACCGATGGCAATCGCGAAGCCGATGACAATAATAAAAAAGGATATTTTGAACACGATGCTATCAAAGCATTGGCACAAAATAAACAGATACTTTCGCAAGTCGGCAACAAGGTCGTCAAGATAATTTCGCACCTACTACATCATTTGCCACATGTTTATAAATACAAAATTATATTCATGGACAGAGCGATTGAAGAAGTCATGAACTCCCAACACAAAATGCTTGGCAGACTCGGCAAAGAACGTGGCGAAGACAAACAAAACTCAATGGCACTCCTCAAAACCTTTGCGGATAGCCGTAAAAAAGCGATTGGTTGGTGTAAAAACCATCCGAAATATGTCGAATATACACTCGTACCTTATAACGAAGCTATCAATGACCCGATGAAAGCAGCTAAACAAGTCAACGAATTTATGGGCGGTGATATGGATGAATTGAAAATGGCAGCAGTAGTTGATCCGACATTATACAGAGAGAAGGCGGAAGAGGTAACGTAACAGAGGCTTCCAGCCTGAACCGCGTCTGATTGACGCGTTTCATATAGAGTGCAGGCTGGAAGCCTGTACTACACACAACAACACTTGAATCATGGCTAAACGTTTTGCAAAAAAAATACTATGGATAGGCTGGGATGCAGCCGATTGGAAGGTTATCAATCCGATGATTGAATTGGGGTATTTACCCAATATCGAAAAGATGATAAACGAAGGTGTCATGGGCAACCTGGCAACCCTCGACCCACCAATGTCACCCACTTTGTGGACAGCAATGTCTTGCGGAAAACGCCCGTATAAGCATGGTATTCATGGCTTTACAGAGGTTGACCCTTCAGGAGAAGGCGTGCGCCCATCGTACATCACGTCGCGTAAAGTGAAGGCGATTTGGAATATGATGATGCAGAGTGATATGAAATGCCATCAGATAGGCTGGTGGCCCAGTCACCCTGCCGAGCCGACGAACGGTATTTATGTGTCCAATTTTTTCCATAAGGCAAATAAATTTAAAGGCAGAGGCAGACCCAAAGAATGGCCTATGGCTAAGGGCAGTGTACATCCGCCCGAAATGGAAAAGACTTTTGCCGACTTGCGTATTCATCCCAATGAATTGACGGCTGCCCACCTCGCGCCCTTCATCCGAAATCTGAAAGATATGGACATGAAGGACAAGAAAAACCGGCAAATGGTTAATTCGATAAGAAAAATAACTGCCGATGCTGCCTGTCTGCAAAATGCCGTTACTTATGTATTAGAAAATTACGACGATTGGGATATGACCTGTGTGTATTTCGATGCCATCGACCACTACTGTCACGGCTTTATGAAATACCACCCGCCACGCCGTCCGCACATTCCCGAAAAAATGTACAAACACTTCAAAGATGTCGTCGTAAGTGGCTACCAATTTCACGACATGATATTGGGGCGTTTAATGGAGATGGTCGATGATGATACAGTAGTATTGTTGGTTTCTGATCATGGTTTCCACCCTGACCACTTGCGTCCCAAACAATTGCCCATCAAAGAAGAACCTGCCGCACCTGCCCTCGAACACAGCCCCTACGGCATCATCATTGCAAAAGGACCGGGCATCAAAAAAGATGAACTCATTTATGGTGCGAGCCTGATTGATATGTGTCCGACTATATTGGCGATGTTGGGCTTGCCCGTAGCGCGTGATTTTGATGGTAAAGTGTTGATGAATTTATTTGAAAAACCGATTGAAGTAGATGTCATTGATTCGTGGGAAGATGTATCCGGCGAGTGTGGACAACACAAAAAAGATGTGGAAATTGATCCGGAAGCTGCCAAAGCCGAGATGCAGCAACTAATTGATTTGGGCTACATCGAAGACCCCGGACCAAATAAAGAAAAAGCTATTGAACGTACCAAAGAATATAACAAATACTTCCTTGCGCGTGCCTTCGTAAATGGTGGCAGACAAGAGGATGCCCTACCGCTTTTTGAGGAATTGTGGGAGGATAATCGCGATAATGCGCGTTTCGGAATTCGTTTGGTCAATTGCTATATGAGTGTGGGAATGTTGAAAGAGGCGAGAGAAATAGTGGATGCTATTTTTGAATTAAAAATCAATGACTCACCTAATTTAAATGTATTGAGCGGAACGCTTTATTTGCAAGAGAAAAAATACAAAAAAGCGGTCAAAGAATTTGAAAAAGCCTACGAACAAATCCCTAAATCTCCTAATATAAACCTCCAACTTGCTCAAGGCTATATGCGACTCAAAAAGTTTAAAATGGCACGAGAGGCTGCTAATCGAGAGTTGCAGATTAATTACGAAAATTCTGAAGCACACCGCATACTCGGAGAGGTAGATTTGAGAAGAAAAGACTACGGAAAAGCTGCTGAATCTTTCCTCAATGCGCTTGGTTTGCGTTATCATAATCCGCGAGCGCATTACGGACTCGGAAAGGCACTTTTTGGGATGGAAGATTACGAGAATGCAGCGCAAGCATTGAATGTAGCCTTGAAGATTTTTCCAAAATACGAACAGGCGCGTAATTTATTGATTCGTCTTTATACGCATAAAATCAAAGACGAGGAAAAAGTCGCTGAATTGAAAAAAGAACATGAAGCCATCATTCAAAGTAGTAAAAACTTGCCGATTGTATCGGGCTTCAAACGTGGTGGTTCGTCTATGGTGATGCGTATGCTCGAAATGGGTGGCGCAAAACTGTTTATGGATGATGCAAAAAAAGCCGACGAACACAATCCTCACGGCTACTACGAATACAGTAAAACTTATGACCTACATCACAATAAAAACTTTATCAAATTGGTTGGTGAAGACCAGATTATGAAGGTTTATGCCAGTCAATTACCGTTTTTACCGCGTCAAAATCAGTATAGAATTGTGTTTGTAGAACGCGATATGCAGGAAATTTTGCAATCGCGCCATGCCATTAGAGTTGCTGAAAAGAAAGCTAAAGCAGGTAATTTTGATATGATGGCATTCGCCAAACTTGGTATGCGAACAGAGCGTATCAATAAATGGTTGGATACGCGCACAAACTTGGAAGTCTTGCGTTTGCAATACAAAGATATTCTCGAAAATCCGGCAGAAGCAGCACAAAAAATCGCTGATTTTTATCCTGAATTGAACTTGGATGTTACCGAAATGACAAAGGGAGTTGACAAGGAATTGGCAAATAAGAAATCACTGGTCAACAGTTGATAATTTTCCCGATTTCTTGATTGTCAATACTCAATTTTATTTTGACTTTCACTCCATTTTTTGAAGCCTTCTAAGGCTTCGTCGCGTAGCATTTGTTGGGTGAATAATTTGCGCTCACCGATAGGTCGTTCAATTTCTTCATAGATAAATTGGTCGTCGAAATTGATGTCCGCAGCATCTTCTTTGGTATTGGCATAATAGATTTTGTCGGGTCTTGCCCAGTATATCGCACCAAGACACATCGGGCAAGGTTCGCAACTCGTATAAACCTCGCAGCCGTCTAACTGAAAGGTATTCAGAGCTTTACAAGCATTTCTTATCGCAACAACTTCGGCATGTGCCGTCGGGTCATTGTCTGTCGTGACCTGATTGGCACCGCGAGCGATGATTTTTCCGTCCTTTACAATGACCGCCCCGAAAGGTCCGCCTTTGCCCGTTTCTACGCTTTCTATTGAGAGCCGTATGGCCTCTCGCATAAATTTTTCTTTCATATTTTTATTTTCGCAACATGTTGCTTTGTGGTTTGACGTATCGAAATAATTTGTCGATATAGCGTGGCACGGACTGGAAGCCACATGCTACGTGTTTTTCACTTTTATGATTTCGGCGGCAATGCTGACGGTAATTTCTGTGGGGGTTTTGCTATTGATTTGAATGCCGATTGGGGAATGAAGTCGGTCAATATCTGCCTGTGCATAGCCTTGTTGGAGGAGTGACGCAAAAAGGGTTTTCATCTTTTCGCTACTGCCCATGACACCGAAATACTTGAATTTTTTATATATCAATTGTTGGATACACAACTCGTCTGTTTTGTAGCCAAAAGACATCAAAATTACGTAAATATTCTCACCTTCGGGAATGTATTGGTCAATTTTTTTGTACTCAACGACTTGTTTTTTATGAGCAAATTTATTGTGTATCAAGGTATTAAGCCCTTCTCTATCGTCGAATATTTCAACGTAAAACCCTAAGTCGCGCATCATTTGAGAGACCGCCAAACCGACATGCCCCGCACCTATAATATAGACAAAATGTTTGAATCCAAGCGGTTCTTTATACGTCCATTCGTTTGTATTTTTTTGTAAAAAAAATGAATGTTGTAATATATTTTCATCAAAAAAAATACCTCGCTCGTTCATTTCTAAACTACCGAATTGTCCACTTCCTGATTGTTCGATAATATTTTTACAAAAATTTACATATTCATTATTTAAATAATAAAAAGCAATTGTTTGTTCGCCTGAACAAATCATACCGGAACGGTCTTTAGCGATATTTGCCTGATGAATTTGGCGTTTGATGAAAGGCGTAAATGTACCTTTTTGTAATAATGATTTCGATAATTCGACTAATTTATGTTCCATAAAACCACCACCGATAGAGCCGCCCATTTCGCCCTCTGCACCAACCCACATTTTAAAGCCCTGCCTTCCCGGACTGCTGCCTTCGCTGTGTACAACGACCATTAAGACGAGTGGTCTGTCTTGTTTTAATTGGGACAATATATTTTTCCAAAATTGCACAAGTTGTTGTTTTTATATGTAGCACAGGCTTCCAGCCTGAACCATGTTAATATTGTGCATTCATCCCAGAAGTTCAGGCTGGAAGGCTGCCTTGCTTTTCCTGCAATTTACAAGAAATTTATTAAGTTAATTTTTGATTAGAAAAACCCGTAAATTGCAACGTTAAAAAATGATTATGCGTTTGTACAAATTTAGTATTTTATTAGGAATATTGCTGTGTTTTTTAGCTCAAATCACTCGGGCTAATGATACCTTGACGACTGTGATAGATTCGGTGGCAGTAACTACGGATAGTGTAGATGTATCTGCCGTTCACAACCTTGATGTGGTAGAAAAAACCGAGCCTTATTTTTCCGAAAAATTATTGTCAGATAAAGGCTTGCCTGTGGTGGCGATTCTCTTTGCGATTTTGGGTTTATTGTATTATACTTTCAAATCTTTGTCGGCTGGTATTCGGAATATGTTGGATACAGATGATAACCTGATGGTTGCTCAACGGTTTGATTTGGAAGAGAAGCTATCAGGATATTCCGCTACACGTAATGTGCTGAAAATCATAACTCCGGTGATGCTTTTGGGTTATTTATTGTATGTCGCGGTGGTGGGTACAGGTATGCAAGGCTACGTGATGGAATGGCTCAATTTGCTCGTCCGATGGGCGCATGTAGTGGCAGGTGTGATGTGGATTGGTGCGTCATTTTATTTTATTTTCTTGGAGAATAATCTGAACAGAACAAAGGGTATTCGTAGCGAACTCGCCGGAAATTTGTGGGCAGTACATGGCGGTGGTTTTTACTTTTTAGAGAAATATAAAGTTGCGCCAAAGGAGATTCCGAAGGATTTGCATTGGTTTAAATATGAAGCATATTTTACGTTTTTGACGGGCTTTACGCTGATGACGGTGGTGTATTATATGGATGCAAAAGCATTTTTGATAGACCCCTCGGTGGCGGATATTCCGGTATGGTTGGGGATTATGATTGGGGTGGCTACACTTGTACTCGGATGGGTGGTGTATGACCTGATGTGTCGGTCTCCGCTGATTGAACGACAAGGTTGGTTTGCTGTGTTCGGCTGTGTTTTGCTAACTGCTTTAGCGTATTTTTTGACCCATGTTTTTAATAGTCGTGCAGCGTATATTCACTTCGGCGCACTCATCGGAACTATCATGGTGGGCAATGTGTATTTCAACATTATTCCGGCTCAAAAAGCGATGGTACGCTCCGCTACGGTAGGCGAAGCACTCGACGCTTCGCTCGGTAAAAAAGCCGGGCAACGCTCGCTTCACAACAACTATTTGACCTTGCCCGTCATCTTCATTATGATTAGTAATCACTTCCCGATTACCTTCGGACATCATTATAATTGGGTGATATTGATAGTGATTGGCTTGGCGAGTGCAGGCGTGAAACACTACTGGAATCTGGTGGAACGCGGACTGGTGAAAACGCATATTTTGGTGCTGTCGGTGGTGACTATATTGTCGCTGGCATTAGTGACTTCTCCGGTGTTTGAGGAGACGATTGATAAGGCAATTCCGGTATCTTTCGTAGAGGCAAATGCGATTATTCAAAGGCGTTGTGTGCAGTGCCATTCCGCAAGCCCGACCGACGACCAATGGACTTCCGCACCCAATGGCGTGATGTACGATACCCCTGAGCAAATTCGTAATATGAGTGATAAAATTATGACCCGCGCAGTGCGCTCGAAGACAATGCCACAAGGCAATAAAACCAAAATGACCGACGAAGAACGACTGATTTTGAAACGGTGGATTTTGCAGGGAGCGAAGATTGACAACTGACGGTGGACGACGAACGGCAGACGGTAATTTGGACGACAGATTGAAATTTATTCTTATCTTTTCACTTATTGAAAGAAAGCCCATTTAAACTACAATCCCTTCACTAATTTGCGTAACTTTGAGGCGATGCAGAATCCTCATATAGATCCAACAGATGATAATTTCTTGCCGGAAGAACGGCAGGTAGAGCGTGCTTTGCGCCCCAAGTCATTAAGTGACTTTGCGGGGCAACCCAAACTCGTTGAGAACCTTGATATATTCATACGTGCAGCAAAAAAACGCGAGGAAGCACTTGACCATGTTTTGCTGCATGGACCACCGGGATTGGGTAAGACGACTTTGGCACATATTGTCTCGAATGAATTGGGCGCGAATCTCAAGATGAGTTCCGGTCCGGTACTCGAAAAACCGGGCGACCTTGCCGGGTTACTTACCAATCTTGATGAGAAAGATGTTTTGTTTATTGATGAAATTCATCGTTTGAATAATGTCGTAGAGGAATATCTGTACTCGGCAATGGAGGATTATCGCATTGACATTATGATTGATAGCGGACCCAATGCGAGAAGTATTCAAATTACGCTTAATTCCTTTACACTCGTGGGCGCGACCACCCGAATGGGCTTACTTACTGCACCAATGCGTGCGCGCTTTGGAATTAATTGTCACTTGGATTATTATGATGTGCCGACACTTACCAATATCGTCAAACGCTCTGCGGGTATCCTCGAAATAGAAATAGAAGATGCAGGTGCTTTGGAAATTTCGCGTCGGAGTCGTGGGACACCGCGCATTGCCAATGCGCTATTGCGTCGTGTGCGTGATTTTGCAGAGATAAAAGGAAACGGAATTATTGACCTCAAAATTGCCAAATACGGATTGTCCGCTCTTAATGTTGACGAGAGTGGTTTGGACGAAATGGACAACAAAATCCTTTCGACAATTATTCATAAATTCAAAGGCGGTCCGGTTGGAATCAGCACTATCGCGACGGCAGTAGGAGAGGAGGCAGGAACGATTGAAGAGGTACACGAACCTTTCCTAATTCAAGAGGGCTACATCCAACGCACTGCTCGTGGACGCGAAGCCACCGATAAAGCCTACGAACATCTTGGCGTAGTGCCACCCGCAGAGGCAGGAACTTTATTTTAATTTATGATATTTTCGTTCTCATTCGTAGGGGCAGGGCATGCCCTGCCCCTACGAATGAGAACCTACTTTCCCCACCTTCTCAATTGAGTCAATAAGGCTCTAAAATCCTTCGGTAAACCTGCCTCATAAACTACCTTTTCACCAGTCACAGGATGCAAAAAAGTCAAGCGATGAGCATGAAGTGTAGTACGACTCATTAACGGACGTTCTTCTTTTCCGCGACCGGCTTGGGTGTATTTTCGTTTGATTTCAGAAAGCAAAATATCGCTTTTATTGGCATACAAAGGGTCTATCGCAGGTGGATGCCCCAAGTACTTAAAATGCACTCGAATTTGGTGCTGCCGTCCGGTTTTGATATTGGCTTCTACGAGCGAATATTGTTCAAATTCTTCGACAACTTTGTATTCTGTGATAGAGGGTTTGCCCTTTCTTTTGACCACTGCCATCTTGCCGGGACGATGTTCGTCCTTTGCTAATGCTGCATCAATCACACCTGTTTTATTTTGTAAAATACCTTGTACCAAAGTCAGGTAAATTTTTTCGGTTTTTCGATGTTCAAACTGCCGACACAGGGCTTTGTGACTCTCTACTGTCCGTGCAAAACAAATAATCCCACTTGTCTCCCTATCCAGTCGATGCACGATAAATACCTCCCCGAATTTATCCTTCAATGTGGTATAAAGGTTCGGTAATTTGTGAGCAAAACGATCCGGAAGGGTCAAAAAATCCGAAGGTTTGTTGACCACTATTATCGCTTCATCTTGATATATAATATCAAATTTCATATTTCATTCTTAAGGAACGCGAAAAAAATAACTTTACCATCTTGACAGGATATTTTGCCCTCATTTTGCACTTTGAAACTCTGAAAATATCAACATTTATGCGAGTTCCAAAGCCCAAACTAAGAACAAACTCTCTCAGTCAAGAAAGCAAATTTATTTATTTCGCGTTCCTAATGTGGCGAAGCCACTACTATTGTGAGTGAATATTATCGAAATATTCATTCATTCAAAATTCATTCATTCGCTCATTTTTTGCCAAAAAAAATCACAAAAGTTGAGCATTATAGGTACTAAAAATCATCCGGCGTATAGGTAATCACAAATTCTGCCTGACCTATGTCCGTTTTGATAAATTCAATTTTTTCATCATTCCATTTCACCTTACTCGCCTTATCCTTCTTATAAGCATTTACATACTCGGCAACAAGATAGCTATGTTGGGCAGAAGTACCGCCGTAATCCTCATTTTCAGGAACTTTAATATCTATACTATTAATAATTCGATGAAATGCCCCATCTTCCAAATTAACCGTTTCTTCTACAATACCTTTCCTATCAATATCACTTTTAAAAGCCACTTTGAGCGGTCCGCCAGTTTGATTTCTAACATAAACATCATACTGATATTCACCATTATTGCAAGAACTCACCGCTAATACAAATCCCATAAGGAACACAAATAAAGCAAAAGATTTGTTCATAATGAAGAAAATTTTTTTTAAAATAAAAAGTACTTTGAAATACAAAGTTAATTTTTTTTAAGTAATAAATCAATTTATTACTTAAATTTTGCGACATTTATAATTAGACTATGTAAGACGGGTGCAGGACAAATTTTTAGTCTGCCTCGTACCGACGACTTTAGCCGTCGCAGGAATGGAAAACATATTTATAAGTAATTGGTTTTTATTTAATTAAAAATTAAAATAAAATTCACTTGACGGCTAAAGTCGTCAGTACAGAGTTTGCGGTCAGCCTGTTTAGCCGTCGCAGAACAACGAAGCTCTTGACGGCTAAAGTCGTCATGGCATTTCAAAATAAAATTAAAATTTGTCCTGCACCCATGTAAGACAGACATTACTTATCTGTATCGTGAAAGTACAGACAAGAATGTCTGTGTTACGTAAAAAAATGACACAGATGGAGATAGAAAACTCTACAGCTATTGACATAGATGAAATATTCCGCCTGTACCGCATTGCATCTGATTATCAACGATCTAAGTCGCATGTAGTGGTGTGGCCTCAGTTTGAACGTGAAATGGTTGTCGCAGAAATTGCTGAAAATCGACAGTGGAAACTACTAATTGACAGACAAATTGCTTGTGTGTGGGCGACCACATTCAGCGATAAACAAATCTGGCAGGAACGCAACCGTGACGCTGCGGTTTACATTCATCGAATAGCGACAAACCCCGATTTTCGAGGACAAAATTTTGTAGCACACATTGTAAATTGGGCGAAGACTTATGCTCGAAATAATAGCAAAGATTACGTCCGCTTAGATACAATAGGCAATAATACTAAACTCATTGAGCATTATACCAACAACGGTTTTGACTTTCTTGGAATGTTTGATATGAAAAATACGGACGGCTTACCGGAACATTATCAAAACGGACAAGTGGCTTTATTTGAAATGAAGTTATAATTGTAAGATGGAGTGATTGTAACGCTCACCTCCAAATGGGGGTGAAATTTATTTTTGATTCAAAGTAACACAGGCTTCCAGCCAGCACTTTCGGTAGATTTCCTTCACAACTAACGCGGTTCAGGCTGGAAGCCTGTGTTACTTTTCACCTTATTTTGGGGATGAGCGGATTGTAAAATTATTGTTACGTTTTTTTTTGTTTTGCACAAAGCAAACCTTTTTTAATATAAAACAACACAAAAAAGGAGGGGTGCAGGACAAATTTTAATTTTATTTTGAAATGCCATTATACTGACGACTTTAGCCGTCAAGAGCTTCGTTGTTCTGCGACGGCTAAAGTCGTCGGTACGAGGCAGACTAAAAATTTGTCCTGCACCCAAAAGGAGGGATTTTGCTACATTAGAATTAAGAAAAAAATACACATGAACATAAATATCTATAACTTTGTTTTCATAAAAGGATAGAACTTTATATTTTTGATACCGAAAAATATTACATTGATTTATTAAAAAAGATTATGAAAAATACCTGTAAAATACTCTTACTATATCTTGTAGCTGCCTTTATGGTGCAATGTGAGGGGGAACAACCCGGTGTTACGATAAGCGGTAAACTTGAGGGTGCTGCCAATTTGCAAGTACATCTCGATCAATTGATGCCCACGAATCAAGTCAATTCGATGGGAACTGTTACTGCCGATGGTGAAGGTAATTTTGAGTTGCCCGTAGAAAATTTGATTGGAGGTTTGTATCAATTTCGGATTGGTCAGCAAGCTAGCTTATTGGTTTTGAGTGGTCAAGAAAAAGACATTCAAATCAACGGTAAAATAACAGATTTAGGAACAAATAGCTATACTTTGACAGGGTCAAAAGAAGCCAATATTTACAAATCTTTCTTAGGATCGAGAACGCGCCAACGATTGCCGGAGTCAGAATCTCGCGCTTTTATTGATACGACGAGTAGCGGTATGGCTGCTATGTTTGTGGCTTTTACACAATTAAAAATAGGAGAAAATGGAGAGCATTTTGACAAAGCTAAAGCTAAATTTGTTGCTCAACATCCGCGTTCTCCTTACTTGAAAGACTATGAGGTTATTCTTCAGCAAGCCCAATTGCAACTTGCGCAGAAAAAAGCGCAAGAACTCATCAAGGTAGGGCAGGTAGCACCTGATATTGCACTTCCTTCTCCCGACGGAAAGGTATATAAACTTTCTGATTTGAAAGGACAAATCGTGCTGATTGATTTTTGGGCGAGTTGGTGCAAACCCTGTCGTTATAATAACCCAAAACTCGTCAAAACGTATAATAAATATAAGGACAAAGGCTTTACGATATACAGCGTTTCGCTCGACAGACAAGGGCAGGAGAAGCGTTGGGAACAAGCCATTAAACAAGACAATCTCGTTTGGCCCTATCATGTGAGTGACCTCAAATTCTGGCAATCTGCACCAGCACAAGAATATGGTGTAAAGGGTATTCCTAAGACCTTCTTGCTGGATAAAGACGGCAAAATTGCAGCCATCAATCCAAGAGGTGAGGCTGCCCTCGAAGCCGAAATCAAAAAACTACTTTAAGGATGAAGCATCACATCTATTTTTCGCTGTTTTTTATTATTGCAATAGCTGTATCGGCTATGGCGCAGGATGTCTTTGTCTCAGAGGGACGTTCGCTTCGAGGTGATGATGATTACACCATTGTCGGGAAAATAGATGAAAACATTTTATTATTTGTTGACAAGCCAGACGCTTATGAGGTACAGGCTTTTGATAGTGAGATGAAAGAACTGTGGAAAAAGAAAATAGAATTCGAGAGTAAGCGTGCTAAAGTGTTGACTGTCAATGAGAATAAGGACTATTTTACGGTCATTTATAAATATAATAAACGCGGAAAAACCTTTACACAAGCCGTCAAATTTGATGCTAATGCAGAAGTGCTGGCTACCGATACGGTGGAGGTGAAACCTTATCGAGGCTTTTATTCTTTGGAAGGAAATGTCATGTCGCAGGATAGACGATACATTTTGATGTATGAAATGGAAATGAGTGAACGAATCTATGCGATGGTATATGACATGCAGGAGATGCGACCGGTTTGGAATAAGGTTTTGCAAATAAAAGACATAGATATAGACCGTGATTTTGTGCAAGTGATCGTCGATGATTCGGCGAGAGGATATTTTATTTTTTCTAAAGACAATCGGCGAATGAAGCGCGAGAATAGCCGTTTTTTGGTTGTTAATTATGATAATGAAACAGGTGTGGCGAGGGATGTCAATATCTCTATGCAAGGGCGAATTTGGTTTGATGTAGGGTTTGAATATGACAACCTGAATGACCGTCTGATAGCGGGCGGTTTGTATATGGATAAACGATATACAGAATCCAACGGTTACTTTTTTATCAGAGCCAATATGAGTAGTCTTGATACGCAAAAGGTTCATTTTGAACCGTTTGAAGAGAAATTTATCGCGAGAGCGATTGGTAAAGAAGCGACCAAAAATAGAGGTATCGGCGAGGTGTCGGTGAGGCAACTTATCATGCGTCGTGACGGTGGCGCGCTGATGATAGTAGAACGCAGTCGTTTTTATGCTCGTAATGCAGGGGCTTCGCTCGGGTCGTTATACCCTTCGAGTGAAGATAGATCGCTTAGAATGGATTATCATTTGGAAGATATTTTGCTGTTTGCCATTCATCCTGATGGGAAATTACATTGGAATGATGTATTACAAAAACGACAATTTTCGCAGGATGACGGCGCACGATTTTCTTCTTTTTTATTGATGCACACACCGCGCAGTTTACGTTTTTTATATAATAATGAAATTCGTAATAAAACAAATGTTAATGAATATATCGTCACCGGAACGGGCGATTTAGAGCGAAACAGTATTTATAATTCGGAAACACATGATGTGCTACTCGCTTTGCGAGAAGCCAAACAAATATCTGCGAGTGAGGCTATTATAGCCAGCGAAAGACGCAATACATTGAAATTGGTGAGAATGGTGTATCCTTAGCAAAATGAACGAAATAAAATGAACCACTAAGTCCACTAAGGACACGAAAATCGAATTAACGAAGTGAGTAAACTAAGTTTGTGTAAGGAATTGATTATTAAATATTTATAGCTACTTTGTGGACTCTGCGCTTGTTTGATTTTCGTGCCTTTTGTGTCCTTAGTGGTTCAATTCATTTTTTCGGTTTCACTTAAATGAGGAATTCATCTCTAAACGAATCGGGAATTCACGATTTTTTTTACCTTTGTGTGTGATGTAAGGGATTTAGAACATAATAATCTACACATCTGACTTGTTCTTTTTCCTTTTAGCTGCGTTGTTCGTTAGTCAAAGCATTAACAATTATCCTTTCTCACGCCTTACTAAAAGAAAAAATAACAGCGTCGTTTTGCGTAGTTATTACATTCTAAATCCCCAACGTGGCGAAGCCACTACTATAATGAATGAATTTTGAATGAGTGAATGAGTGAATATTATCGACATATTCATTCATTCAAAATTCATTCATTCACTCATTTTTTGCCAAAAAAACGCAAAAGTTGAGAATATAGATACTAAAGATTATAATCCACAACACTATCCAGCGTGCTTCAATTATTTAAAAATTATCAACCATACACAATGCTTTTTGTGGCATTGTATGCCTTGCTGATGTATTCTCATTTAATGATTTTACCAATGGCACAACAACCTCCTGTACCTTCTGGCGTGGTAGGCTCGTGGGTGATGTATAAGGTGGCAGGTATGGGAGGCTGGGCAAAACTGTTGGCTTATCTGCTGATTGTGGCGCAAGCATTGTTGGTTAATTTTATTGCCAATAAATACAAAATGCTGCCTGATTTGACTTATCTCCCGGCGGTTTGTTATGTCTTGGTGATGGGCTTTTTTCACCACACTTACGGTCTTAATCCCATTTTACTTGCCAATACTTTTTTTATTATCGGATTATGGGAATTGTACAGGACGTATCGTGAAAATAGGTGCGCCGATCATATTTTCAATGTGGGTTTTTGGGTGGCAGTAGGAAGCCTGTGTTATTTGCCGATAGGTGTTTTTGTATTGTTGGGCATTGTGGGTATGTTGATGTTGAGAAGCTCTAACTTTAATGATTATCTGATACTTTTTATAGGTTGTTTTGTACCGTATTTTTTGGTAGGAACGGGCTTTTTTCTGGGAGATGCTTTTCCCGAATTTTGGGAAAGGCAGTTTACGGATAATATAGGTATAAAAGATTTTTTGACCCGTAGAAATTGGAGTGAATATGTCAAACCTTTCGTCACGATAGCCACGGTTATTGGCTTTGTAGTGTTGTCTGGAAATATCGTTACACGCACGAGCGCACAGGCTCAAAAGAATTACAAATTGCTATACTGGGCTTTAGGAATCGGCGGAATTTCGATTATTTTTCAGGTAGGTATTTCTACCGAACATCTCGTTATAATTAGTGCGCCTCTCGGCGTTTTGCTGGCGGCGGCTATCACTCGAATCAAAAATCCCACTGTTGCAGAATTGACTCACCTTGCGGTACTTATCGCTATTCTTGCTTATCAATATCGTAGTGTATTGGTGTAAAAGAGTTGCGATTTCAAATTGAAAAAACTCGCTACTCGCTACTCGCTACTCGCGTACTCTTCCCACTTCTATCAATGACCAAATTGGAGGCTTGTTGTTTTGAAAAAATAAAAATGTCTTGGATATTGACACGTTCAGGACGTGTGGCGATGTAATATATCGTATCGGCGATGTCTTCGGGCGTGAGCGGGTCGAAATTTTCGTAGGCTTTATCAACGCGTTCTTGATTGCCTTCGTAGCGAACATCAGCAAACTCCGTCAACACATGTCCGGGCGATACCGAACTAACGCGGATGCCGTGTTTGACCAAATCCATTCTCATCCCTTGCGTGAGGGCTTCGACGGCATGTTTGGTACTACAATAGACGTTGCCATTCGGATAGACTTCCTTTCCGGCACTCGAACTGATGTTGATGATATGCCCTTTGCCACGCGCCACCATACCGGGCGATACAGCGCGAGTCATATACAATAATCCTTTTATATTCGTATCAATCATGGTTTCCCAATCTTGCAAATCTCCTTCGTGTATGGGGCTGTATCCTTTGGCGAGTCCGGCATTGTTGATGAGGATGTCCACATTTTGCCAATTATCGGGCAGTAGAGCAACGGCTTTCTCGACGGCTTTGGCATCACGCACATCGAAAGGGAGGGTTTTTACTCGAATATTATAATCTTGTTGTAGGCTGTCTTGCAGAGCTTTTAAGCGTTCTTCGCGTCTGCCTGTGATGACGACATGGTGTCCATTCCTAGCAAATAATCTGGCAGTAGCCTCGCCAATTCCTGCGGTAGCTCCCGTTATGAGTACGGTGTATTGAGGCGTGATTCCCTGCTCGACTTCAGCATTTATGCTGCTGCTTACAAGTGCAACTTGATGAGTTTGGATGAGAGCTTCGTACTTAGTTTTATCGGCTTTTTTTTTGTCTTTACATTTCTTCTTTTTCTTGCTTTTAGGCTTTTTAAATAGCTTATCGTTTTTATCGGTTTTGAACATGCCGTTTGTTTTTACGGCTTTCTTATATGACTTATGTGCTTTGCGTTTTTTGCCAACGGTTTTGTACAGTTTGGCTAAATCATAGTAAGCAAAAGGATGTTCGGGGTCGCCTACGATGACGGCTTGGAGTTGTTCGCGGGCTTCTGGATAGGCATTGAAATGTTCGCTTAATAAGACGGCATATTCGTATCGAGCATCGGTGTGTTCGGAGTCGAGTTCGATGGCTCGGCGGTAATAATTGGCAGCCTTGTCGAGTTGGTCATCAAAGTAGCGGGAAGTGATATTGCCAAGTCGATAGTGGGCTTCGGCATTGTCTTCTTCGTAGCTGATTATTTTTTCATAATAACTTTTTGTTAATAAATAATCTTCTTGCTGTTCAGATATTTGTGCGAGTTGAAGCCATGCTTCGGTATATTTGTTTTTTTGTTCTACGGCGGTTTGAAATTGCTCAATAGCCACGTCTTTTTCATCAAAATGATTCATCAATAACAGCCCGTATCGATAATGTCCCTCTGCATGATAAGGTGTTTTTTCTAACAGCGTTTCGTAGTGCATTCGCGCAACAATATGGTCTCCGGCAACTTCTGCCGAATGAGCATCGTCCCAGACAATTTCTTCATTTTCCGAATTGCCTTTTTCTACATTCTCAATTGTTTTATTTGAAAATTCATTGACATTCGCTTGTCCGTTTTCAGAAGCAGCAACTATCGATTCGGCTATCTCATCATCAGGAACAGACAATTTTAATTCATCTTCTGTTGGGATGTTTTCCGATTCTAATGTGTCTTCAAGTTGGGAATTTTCTTCTATCTGAGGTGCGCCGGGTAGCCCGTTTTTTAATTCATCTTCTGTGACAATCTGCTCTGTATCTTTAATTGCTTCTTCTCTTATTTGTAAAGGCTTTTTTTCTATGATACCTGCGGTATCATCGGGTGTTTTTTGAGTAGGAATTATCGTAGGAATAACAGGAGGTATTGAACTACGGTCTTCTTTTTCTAAAGTTGTATCTGTTTGATTATCATTGATTTGGTAGTTTTGATAAATTTCATCATCGGCAAGTTCATGTGCTTCAAAGAAGGCTTTGTAATTATTGGATTTGAATTGAGTATAATTGACAGGATGGCGTTTTTTGACTTCATCCAGAAAGGGGATTATTTCATTAGAAATACGACGGACGATCATCACCTGCCAATTGTAGGCTTCTTCGTCTTGTGAGGCGATTTTATCTTTTTTGTCGCGGAGTTGTTGATACTCTTTTTTCCAATAATCCACGTATTGTTCTGTATCACCTTTTACATCCAAAATGATAGGGCGAATATTACGAGTAATGCCCATGTCGGTGATAAATGCCAAGGCACCACGCATACATGCTTGCGATTGTAAAAAGTCTTCGCTAACCAAGAGGAAAACGGGATCTTGCTCCAAGCGCATTTGGCGTTTTATGCGATTTTGCTCTTCTTCATCACGAGTATCATGCGTAAATGTCGCATCTACACTACCTAAGTTACGCTCAATTTCGAGTGCTGTTTTTTTGTTATCTATACAATATGTGAGGTATGATTTCATAGTCGATTTTATTTGAGCATGTTACACACTCTTTTTTATATGCTCTACAAATTCTGTCGTTACATTCATTGCTTCTGCAATTTGAGCTATGCTAAGATTATCAATAGAAAGTAGCGACTTGATGGCAGCTATTAATTTTTCTTGTTCAGCTTTTTCCCGTTCTTGTTCAGCTTTTTCGCGTCCTGCTGCTATCCCTTTGAGGTAATAGAAATCTTCTGTATAATCATAAGTAACTGGCATATCGTGTACTATTTTATCTGTAATTTCACTCAATTTACGGAGTTTTGAAAGTAATATCAACTGTTCGACATACTTTTTAAGGTCGGTTTCAGAGTGGACAACCGCTTTGAGCCGACGAATAATAAGCCGCAAGATAGCCTCAGCACGGTCTTTTTCATAATTACTCAATAATGCCAACAAAATAACTTCTGGCACTTGAGAACTTAGTAGTTGCTCGGTATTCAGTTCACTCATATTTATCAGGTCAAAACCTGTAAATATTTCATTTTCTTTTAGTTGTGTCTGCATTCGTGCTTTACCTTCTCCAAGAAAAACCACAACATGGCGTATGGGGAGTTGGTGTTTGCGGTACATGATACCGTGGTATTCGCTTATACGTGGAAGCATTTTGTGGTCGTTTTTCGTTTGAAATTCGACATGAAGGATAAACTCTTCCTCGTCTTCCGTTATTACGAGACACAAAAAATCTACTCTGCGACCAAGTGTACGTGGCAATTCGGAAGGCAATACTTTGTAGGATTTTATATGAATATCCAACTTGCGTTCAATTATAGGAATGAACAGGTTGTAGGCATTTTCTTTAAAAATCCGGTCAAAAATTTTGTCTTTACCTTCCGATGATTCACCTTTTTTCATTTAATGTGAAGATACGATTCTGTTTGAATATTATTAAATTTGCATTTAAATATATTCATAAAAAATTAATTTTGAATACGATTTTCTATTCTGCCAATAATTTTTTGACAAATATATCAAATTCTTTTGTAAATGCCTGATATTGACTGGTTGCTGGTCCTTCGAAGCCGGTATGAATCTTACGAACTTTATCGTTTTTATCAATATAAATCAAGGTCGGATAGGAGATAACTTTGTTGAGCATGGGGAGAGCTTCGGCGGCTTCCTGTTTGGACGAAGAACCATTGGCAAAGAGTACATCATATTGTACATCAAAGCGTTTAATAAAGCGTTCGATGGCGATTTTTGCTTTCTCCGGTTCGCGATGTTTCTCAAAAGCCAAGCCGATAATAGCGAGGTCATCGGATTTAAGTGTATTGTAATATTCGGATAAAAAAGCTGTCTCGTCAGCACAATTCGGACACCAAGTACCGAGTATCTGTACGAGCTTGACTTTGCCTTTATAGCGGTCATCATTGAGCGAAACAGGCTGTCCATTGATGTCAGGAAAAGTAAATTCGACTTTGTCATAGCCCTCTTTCAGATAAGTCAATTTATCCGGGTCAGTAAGTTGAAAATCAGCATCGCGCTGTGCAGCCCAAGTCGTTTTGTAGTGTTTGCCTGACCAAAACGCGCCGATAATCGTGGAGTCTTCCAAAATTTTGGCTTCATACAAAAAAGCGTGCGATCCATCGAAGCAAGACAAGTAAATTTTATTCGCCTGAACTGTGCCTTCCAAGAATCGAAAATCGCCTGTTTCGGTGCGAAATGTTCCCGCAAGATGATTGCCTTTTTGTTGAAATTCGCCGATAGCTTTGTACGGGTCGTCATCTTCCGAAAAAACGACTGCCCAATCGCCATTGAGGTCAATTTTGGGCGTTTTGCGAAGCGTCGAGAATCGGTAATCTTGACCATGTCTTGCCATGAATGGAATCCGATAATTTGGGCGAGTTTCGACTACCCATTCGCCTTCCATAATGCGCTCCTCATAAATGGCTTTGATGTACGACTCGTAATGAGGAAAATTGATGAGCAAAGTGTCCTGTCCCGTAGCGCGATTTCTGCCGACGATGATGTCTTCGGACTGTACACGGATGCGTTCTTCGCCATTGATAATATCAATAAAAAATTTGTCCTCGTCCTCATATTTCACTTCAAAAACAAAGGGTAATTCGCCATCTGTCACCTCATCAATTTGATAATCTGCCTTGCGGTCACGTGGCACAAACTCTTTCTGCCCCTGCTGTTCGGTAAGATACAAAGTAGCCCGCCAAGAACCCGGCGCAACGTATCTGTGTGGATTTTGCATCACACATCCTGAGAAATGTATTAAAATGTAAATAATTGAAAACAAATAACTTATAGTACGCATAATGTTTATTTTTGTAACGCCGCCCAAATGTAACAAATTAGTATCAGGATTTGAAAAATGTGCATTTATTTGAATCCCGATACTTAAAGTTAGGAGTAAAACCGTATTTTTGCCCAAAATATCACCACCCTCTCCTCAATACATTCAATATGGATACACCACGTTCAACAAAACTATATGACTTCCTGTTCATGCTCGGCATAACGGGAGCGATACTTGGAGCTGCTTCCGATGTGCTATTGCTCTACCTCCCTGATGCGGATTACTTGGATGGCACGTATAGCTTTTTGACCGAAGTTCCTGAGTCGGGTCTGATGTGGGGACACTTTCTTGGAATTTTTGCAATTCCACTCACATTGGCGGGGTATCGGGTGGTCTGTCATGCCCTTGAACCAATGGGGGGAAATGTAGCTTGGGGGGTCTTTGGTATAGCGGTTTTTATCTTTTTTTCGGGTGTCTGTTATCATAGCGGTTTCGCGTATATGGCACACACCTTGAAAAGCGGTGGTGCGATAGAAAATCTATTGCCTTACTGGAAGCCTTTGGCTAAGGTGACATTCTTTGGCTTCGCTACTTTGTCCCTGACCCTAATGGTATTAATTTTCTCTCTCAAAACTCGCTACACACGTTGGGTTGGCTTGTTTAATCCATTGTTTATTTATCTGTTTTGCATACTTGCGTATTACATATTGCCGAAGGTAGGTGGAGTACTATTAGTCGCAGGATTCAATCTCTCTAATGCTGTTTTCTTATTCATATCATGGATAGTATTGCGTGATAGAGCATTGATTTGAGAGTAGAATGTTTTTATAAATTAGTTGTTTTTTATTTTATAAAAAAATTGTATTTGATTTATTGCAAATGTTTTGCAGAAAAACATTTTTATATAAAACACGTAAAAAGAAGAAAAAATTATACTTTAAATATCTCTTTATTCGTTTGAATCAGGTTGTTTTTGCTCGATTTAAATTTACTCAAAATATCATTAAATGACTACACGTAAAATTATCTCATTAATAGCAGTTTGCTTTTTATTTACCCTTAATGTTTTCGCCCAAAATAACATATCCATCCAACCCAAAGCTAAAGCCATAGAAAAACAGGAAACTACCATTGCGACACAAAAAAACGCCCCTGAAATGAAGCCACTCTTCGAAAAAACTTCCAAACCTACACCCATCTCTACGGCAGACCAGAAGAAAGCCGTCTTAACTTCCAAACCTGTATTCAGAACTGCCTATCGTCCGAAAATTGATAAAAAATTAGACAAGAAAATTCGTACAATGGAAGAAGAAATCGCAAAACTGAAAGCCGACCCCAATCGCGATGAATTGACGCTGATGAAATACGAAGCAGGACTTGATTATTTATTGGAATTAGAAAGAAAAAATACTGATAATTAACTAATTGTTAAATTCATACGAAATCAAATTTTTTTAACACTCGTTCTGTAATTGCAGGACGAGATGTCATTTATTTCCCTGACCATTGCCTAAATTATTGAATAGATTTAACATGAAAAAATACTATTTTTCAATGCTATTTGTTTGCGCCCTTCTTTTTCCTTTATTGATATCCGCACAAGGAGCAACCTGTGCAGATATGCAGCCTTTTTGTACCGATTCGGGAGTGACATTCCCGGCAAGTACTGACAATGGAATCAGTGAAGGGATCGGTTGTTTTAATAGTGTTCGTCATCCGGTGTGGTATTATTTCCAAATCGACCAAGGGGGGGCTATGGAAGTAACGATAAGCAATACTACTCCTGATGGTGGTGCTGTTGATATTGACTTTATGGTGTTTGGTCCTTTCCAGAATTTGGAGGAAGCACGCAATCAATGTGGTAATTACAACAATGTGGGGGAAGCAGCTTGTCCTGAATCAGGAGTTTGCCCTAATGGAGTGCCTTGTGATTTTTCGAGCTGTTGTATAATAGGATGCCCCGATAGTGGTAATTGCCCTGACGGTACACCTTGCAATGAAGGTGACAATTGCAATTCATGTGATGGTGATGAATTCAACAACCTTTGTTGTCTGACTGGCACTGGGGTAGATTGCAGTTATAGAGGTGCAAGCACAGAAGTAGCAAATATCCCCAATGCACAAACCGACGAAGTATATGTCCTCATGATTACCAATTTTTTGGGTATGCCTACCAGTATATCTGCTAATATTAGCGGTGGTACAGCAACTACTAACTGTGCTATCGTTCAGCAGATACCTGACTGTCGTGATGTAGCGTTTTTTCAGGAAGACCCTAATGATTCAGATGAGTTTATTAATTTGCCTACCACAATAGACTGTACCGATGACGCTATTACACTTGTTGCCGAGCCTGCCCAAATACCCGATAATGTAATACCCCAAGTCAATGATTTTATTACTCCTGCCTTCGGTATTGAAATCGTAACAGATGGAAATTCAGAGACTGAAAACACCCTCGAAATCAAAAACTTTCTAAACGGAGGCGGTCCTCCGGGCTTTTTGTATGATATAGGAGCAGTTCCTAATAATAGAGACCCTTATGTCTTTTATGGAGAATATATTAACCCTAACGACCAATACTCTTTTATCTGGTGTGATAATGCCGGTACAGGTACATTTGAATATAATGCTATCGACTATGCCAACGGCAATATCATGGCATCCGGCACATTTGACCATGCGGCTGAAGGAGATTGCATTACCGTTAATATAGGCACGCCTACGGGTACGACTAATTATACGGGGGATGGTATTATTACAGATGTTGGAGACGGTAGAGCTGTATTTGACCCGACAAGCCTAAACCCCGGTACTTACAACATCACTTACTCATGGAATGATGATAACGGAGATTGTATGGGGCAGCAAACCAAAAGCATAGTAGTGACTTGTACAGGATGTGCGGTTTCGGGTGGAGAAATTGTCGGGGATAATATGATTGATATTTGTGCTGATGATACGTCTGTCACATTAGCTACCACAAATGAGGTAACTGCACCTAATTTGCCTGATGTTCTTTGGGGCTTATGGATTTTGGATGACCCTTTAAATATGACTCCTATTCCTGCCGGACCTATTCCCCCGGATGCTTTGCCCTTTACACATGCAAATTATGTGGGGATACTTGAAGACCCCAACGGCATCGTTATAGCAGGCCCAAGTGTTATTATACCACCGGATGGTACAGGTATTACTTATTATGTTGCTCCCTTAATAGGTATTTTATCGCCCGATGGAAATAATGGTCTAATAGATACCCAATGTAGCGGGCTCAACCCACAAGAGGGCTACACGATTTACATGAATCCACCGATTAATGTAAGTACTAATTCAAGTAACTGCAGTTTTACCGCAGATATATCTGGTGGCTATCCACGTGTTGACCCGACGGCTGATTACTCGTGGGAATACACCACGCCTGATGGTTCTGTTGTAACAGGTACAGGTCCTAATATTGATATATCTGCAAATATGGATGTCTGTTATACAATCTCAGTTACAGATGACGATATAGGTTGTGGTTTATCCATTACTCCTCCTTTTTGCTCTATGGGCTGCGAATGTTCTGCGGATGCAGGCACCTTCACCAATAATGGCGAAATACTTTGTATCGGTGATATGTTTACCATGACATCCAACGGCGATTACATGGGAAGCCACGAAAACGGCAGTCCCTCTGATGTTGTCGGAGCTAACAGCGACGGTGACTCCTTCAATGGAGTAGGCTATGCCCTTTTTTCTGATACACCAACCGGACAAACCATCATACCGGGAGCAGGACAAGACCCCAACTTCATAGGTTTGCTTGGAACTTCTCCGGCAATTACAGGTGGACCTGCTCAAAACGCAGGTTTTTCCGTAGGTGATCTTATTAATGGCGTTCCTATTCAAGTAAATACAACCTATTACGTCACAACCGTATATAGTTTTGATGTGGACGACAACATTTATGCTGTCGGACTTGATGGAAGCCCCAATTGCTTCGACTCCAACCCCGACCAAGCCATTCCCGTCACTTTCATAGATTCCATTCAAACCACCATCACACAAAGTTGCAATGTCAATGGCACTGCCGACATATCTATCGAAATTACGGGAGGACTTCCCGGCTTCGACAATACTAACGTTTATACTATTACAAGCACCGCCGGACCGGCGGGTACTGTGCCAGCCAATGGCACTTATACTATTTCTGGACATCCTCTTGGTGAACTATTCACCGTAGTCATTGGAGATGGACTATGTCCAAGTGTCAATATTCAAGAATTTGCCATACTGGGACCAACCGTACAAGTGACGGGTTCCACAGATGTAAGCTGCAATGGCGCATCAGATGGTACAGCCAGTATATTGCCGGGAAGTGGTACGCAACCCTATACCATCGAATGGTCGCATGGGGTGACGGAATCACTCGCACTCACCAACCTCGAAATGGGTACATATAATGTAACCGTAACGGACGATTTAGGTTGCTTTGTCGTCAGCGAAGACATTATAATCGAAGAAGCCGAATCACTCATAACCAGCGCAGTAGCCGATAGTACATCTTGTGAAGGTGCTAACGACGGTGTTATCACTGCTACTACTATGGGCGGTGCGGATCCTTACGCCTATACTTGGGAAGGTATCGGACTCGGCACAAACCCACAAGGTGGATTTGCTGCCGGAACTTACGCTTATACCGTTACGGATAACAATGGCTGTATAGCCACAGGCTCGGCTACCATAGAAGAACCACTCGATCCCGGAGCATCTATCACGGGTATGCAACCGACTTGCTTCGGAACAAATACGGGCAGCATGGAAGGTTTCGGAAGCGGCGGTACGCCCCCTTACACCTTTTTATGGTCAAACGGGCAGACTAACCAGACCATCACAGATTTAGCCGTCGGGCAATACTCACTCACCATCACCGATAGCAAAGGCTGTACTGCCGAAGCTGTCGAGACCCTTTCACAACCGGGCATGTTGACCGTAGGTATTCAACCCGTCAGCGATGCGAGTTGCGAAGGAAGTATGGACGGTGAACTCGAAGCCACAAACAACAACGGAGGTACATCGCCCTACACATACACATGGTCGCATGACCCTACACTCAACTCACCCAATGCCACCAACCTCAATCCAGATACCTACATTGTGACCATTACAGATACTAACGGTTGCTCCGACATTGCCTCCGAAACGGTCAACCAAACAGTCAATATCATGGAAAGCGGAAGCATCGTCAATGATGCCCTTTGTAACGGAGGCGAGGGTTCTATTACCGCTAACTTTACAGGTAGTACCAACACGCCTTTTACCTACACTTGGTCGCATGATGCCACGCTCAATTCCGCCACAGCAACAGAACTTCCCGCAAACGTAACTTACACCGTCACCGTTACAGATGCCGTAGGATGTACAAGCTCAGAGGCGTTTATTATTGACCAACCGAGCGAATTAATTTTTGGTACAAATATAGACAGTGACATTTCTTGTAATAATGAAAATGATGGAGAAGCCAGCGTCGTCAATGTAAGCGGTGGTACGCCGGATTATACTTATGAATGGGAAAACGGACAAATGAACGCAACCGCAACCGGACTTTCAGGCGGTACGCACCTCGTCACCGTTACTGATGCCAACGGTTGCTTTTCCATAGACAGTGTTACAATTATCAATCCCGAACCGCTCAATCATATTGTTTCTTTCGGAGAAATTGGATGTAATGGTGGCACAGGTTCCATCTCGCTCAATCCCTCTGGCGGCACGCCTGATGTAGCAGGAAATTACGATTACCTGTGGAGTACCAATACAGGCGGACAAATCACTGCCACAGCAGTCAATCTCGTCGCCAATACATTATATAGTTACACCATCACCGATGCCAACGGGTGCACCGTAACAGGTGAGCAAACCCTCGTCGAACCGCCACTTTTGGTTGCTACCCTCGACAGTCAGACCAATATTGATTGTAACGGCAACAGCACAGGACAAGCCATCGTATCAGCAACAGGAGGTGAAATCAATACGCCCGACACCGATTACACCTTTGAATGGAGCGCGAGTGCAAATAATCAAACAGGCAATACAGCTACCGACCTTCCCGCAGGTACACATATCGTGACGATCACCGATTCCAATGAATGTACAGATACTTTAAATATAAATATCACACAACCGGATTTACTTGAAGTAAGTATTGATATTGATAATAATGTAAATTGTAATGGTGAAGATGACGGACAAGCTACGGCAGTTGCCACAGGTGGAACAGTCGATTCTCCGACAGATTATACCTTCCAATGGGATGCCAATGCCGGAAACCAAAACACCCCTACCGCTACCGAATTAATGGCAAATGTTCCTTATTTTGTCACTGTAACAGATAACAATAATTGTATCGCAGTCAGTCAAATCACACTCACCGAACCAACTGAATTGAGTATTGATGTTGTTCAGGATAAAGGAGTCAGTTGTAATGGTGGCAGCGATGGCGAAGCCACCGCAATGCCTATGGGTGGCACGCCTGATTACACCTACGAATGGAGTACAGGCGATGCTACACCAAGTGTCACCGGATTGACCGCAGAAATGCACTACGTTACCATAACAGATGCTAATAATTGCGAAGCTATTGATTCTGTCCTGATTGATGATGTAGCAGAATTGACCGTCACAGTTGATTTAGGTAATGATGTTAATTGCAACGGAGGAAGCGACGGTAGCGCAACTGCCAACCCAACAGGTGGTACGCCCAATGCAGCAGGAAATTATACCTACCAATGGAGCCCAAGTGCCAATAATCAACCCACCCAAACTGCGACGAATCTCCCTGCCGGAACACACAGCGTCACGGTGACAGATGCAAACAATTGTCCTGCAATTGGCACGATAGAAATCGAAGAACCCGATACACCTTTATCAGTGAGTGCGACCCCTGACCAGCAAGTCAGTTGCAATGGCGGAAGCGATGGAAGTGCCACCGTCATTCCAATGGGCGGTACAACCGATGCAGCAGGAGAGTATTTGTATGAATGGAGTGCAAGTGCCTCAGGGCAGATGACTGCCACAGCCACCGATTTGCCGACAGGCACACACAGCGTCACTGTGACGGATGCCAATGGTTGTAACGATACAGGCGAGGTGACAATTACCGAACCTACTCTTTTAGAAATAGAAATTATTATTGACAATGATGTAAGTTGTAATGGTGAAAATGATGGCGAAGCCACCGCCGTCGCTACAGGTGGAACGGTCGATTCTCCGGCGGATTATACCTTCCAATGGGATGTCAATGCAGGAAGTCAAGCCACCGCTACTGCCACCGAATTAATGGCAGACATCAAATATTTCGTCACTGTAACAGACAACAACAACTGCACGGCAATTGACTCCATTCAACTGATACAGCCAACTCCAATAACAGCAACGATAGACACCGTACACGTAACGTGCAATGGATTCAGCGACGGTAGCGCGACCGCCAATCCCACAGGCGGCACACCCGATGTAAATGGTAATTACGCTTATCAATGGTCTGCCAATGCAGGTGGCGTTTTTACACAAACCGCCTCCAATCTCCCTACGGGAGATTACACGGTCACGATTACGGATGATAATAATTGCCTGATAGTCGAAACTGTAACAATCAATGAACCACCTTTATTGACACTAAGCATCAGCGATACACTCAATGTAAGCTGTAATGGACAAACCGACGGTACGGCAATCGTCACGCCTATGGGTGGTACGCCACCATACCTGTACGAATGGGGTGGAAGTGGCGAGACAGATTCGACGGCAGTATTGCTTCCGGCGGGTGTGCATATCGTCACCGTAACGGATTTGAATAATTGCGTAGAAACAGCAGAAATAACGATTACCGAACCGGATGAGTTGCTCGTCAGTCTTCAGGATGGCGCGACCAATCCTTCTTGTTTCGATTTGTCGGATGGTGTCATCATACCTACGATAGAAGGCGGTACACTACCTTACACCTATGCTTGGAGTGATGGGCAGACGACCGAAGTTGCCGATTCACTTTCGGGAGTTAATCATTCTTTAATCGTGACAGATGCGAATGGCTGTACGGCGAATGACAATATTACTTTGATACCTCCGCCACAAATTATATTGCAAGTCAACACGCAACAAACCCTTTGTAGAGAATCTTGCGACGGAGCTGCTTCGGTCATAGCCAATGGTGGAGCGGGCGGTTTCACTTACCTTTGGGATAATGGCGAAACCACCGATAATGCAAGCGCATTATGTGCCGGAGAACATACTGTGACCGTCACTGACATATCAGGTTGTGAGGCTGTCGATACATTTAATATAGAACCTGCTGCGCCGATTTTTCCTGTCGGATTTAATGAAGAAGTCAGTTGTTTTGGAGGCAATGACGGGTCTATTACGCTCGAACCCACGGGCGGTATTCCGCCTTATGCTTACGAATGGTTTGCACCGGATGGTACGTCATTGGGTACGGATAGCGGACCTTCTTCTATGATAGAAAATCTCATCGCAGGTGTTTATACAGCTATCATAACGGATGCTAATGGCTGTTCACAGCCCGCCAATATTACAGTAAGAGAACCACTTATGCCACTTACGCTTGTGGCTTCAGGGCAAGGTACTTCTTGTAATAGTGGCGATGATGGTTTCGTAACCGTAGAACCTACGGGCGGTACGCCAAGTTACTCCTATCAATGGTCGGCAGAAACGGGTTTTCAAGATACTCAAACTGCGCTCAATCTGCCACTTGGTACATATACCGTCACGGTCACAGATGCCAAAGGTTGTATGGCAACGGCACAGGAAAGTATAAATGAACCTTCGTTAGTGGGCTTTGTGGCAAGTTCGATTCCGGCTACTTGTTTTGGTGATGCGAATGGTATCATTGTTATGGAAAATCCGGTGGGCGGTATTCCGCCATATATGTTTTCACTTGAGCCTGATTTTATTAATGCAGATACGACTACGACTGAATTTTATGGTTTAGAAGCAGGGCTTTATACGGTCTATGTAAAGGATGCGGGTGGCTGTGTTTATGAGCAGGAAGTGGTTGTGGATCAACCTTTTGAAGTGATAGTAGATGCAGGTATGGATGAGACGATTTCATTTGGGGATAGTGTACAATTATTCGCTCAAATTAATCAACCGCCGGGCAATAATTTTGTTCTGACTTGGGAGCCTGCAACCGGATTGAGTTGTACGGTATGCGATAATCCTATTGCTTCACCGCTTGATGATATGACCTACATTGTAAAGGCAAGCGATGGCACATGTGAGGCTTTTGATGAAATTACCGTTTTTGTAGATAGAGAGAGAGACGTTTTTATTCCCAATATTTTCTCACCGAATGGTGATGGCTCGAATGATGTCTTTATGATTTTTGGTGGTGCGGGTGTGCAAAATGTTATCTCTTTCCGCATTTACGATCGTTGGGGTGAAATGCTCTATGAAGCGGAAAATTTCACGACCAATGATCCTGCCTATGGTTGGGATGGGATGTATAGAGACGAGCGTCTGAATCCGGGTGTATTCGTATATGTCGCAGAGGTCGCATTTGTTGATGGGACAATCTTGCCGTATAAAGGTGACGTGACTTTGGTAAGATAAATTTATATGAATGTAAAATAATAAATGTAAAATGTAAAAGTGTCAATAGTATATAGTTCGAATATTTTTTATTTTTAAAAGATTAAAAATGAGCTAAATGAAGTAATTTTCACGATAGATACTTTTATATTTTATATTTATTGTTTTACATTTTTATGCCGTCATTCCACCATCTACTTTCAATGCTAATCCCGTTACAAAACTCGCTTTTTCAGAGCAAAGCCAGAGAATGGCATTAGTCATTTCGATAGGGTCGGCAAAACGTCTCATCGGAATTCCGGCTTTGAATTTATCAGTCAAGCCGGGTACAGCTTGCTCAATTTTTTCAGGATCAAAAAGCGGTGTCACCGTAAAAACCGGACACAAAGCATTGATACGAATGTTTTTACTGGCATATTCTTTTGCGGCGGTTTTTGTCATTCCTACAACAGCGTGCTTGCTGGCTACGTAGGGCAGACTATTGGGTAAAGCTCGCAGCCCGGCTATCGACGCAATATTGACAATCATACCGCCACCTTGCTTGAGCATTTGCTGAATTTGAAGTTTTAAACAATAAAAAACCCCCGACGCATTAATCGACATCACGCGCTCCCAATCCTCCAATCTGATGTCCGCAGTACGTGCCATTGTTCCGCCGATGCCTGCATTATTAATCGCAATATCCAATCTGCCATATCGCTCAATTACGGTATCTGTCATCTTTTCAACTTCCGAAAAATTCGCTACATCTGTTTTTATAAAAATAGCTTTTCCGCCTTCATTTTCAATAAGTTGTACGGTTTCTTGACCGCCTTTTTCGTCAATATCCGAGACGGCAACGATGCCACCTTGTTTTGCAAATTCGAGTGCCGTCACTCGTCCGATACCCGAACCCGCACCTGTAATGAGTATGACTTTATCTTTAAATTCCATGTTTGATACTTTACGTTTAGAGACAAAAGTAAGAAGGCATGATTAAATAAACGAATTACAGATACATGAATGTAAAAAACAAAGGGCATTTTAAGTCGATAAATTTCTAATTTATACACATCCCATATTTTTAATCGGGTGCCGGACAAATTTTTAATTTACTCAAAATTGTTTTGCGAGGAATAGTACAGGCGATTTCAATCGCCATGTGAAAAGTATTCACAATTTATTGATTATTAATTTTCTATAAATAAAAAATATTAGACATGGCGATTAAAATCGCCTGTACAAAGCATTTCAAAAATCATGGATTAAAAATTTGTCCTGCACCCTTTTAACCATTCAATTACATTCAGTCCTTATTTTTTCGTATCATTGATTTGAATTAAGCGTATATAATAATGAAAGACAAGAACTTCGATATCGACTACGATTATATCATCATTGGCAGTGGCTTCGGTGGCTCGGTCAGTGCATTACGACTGTCCGAAAAAGGCTACAAAGTATTGGTGATAGAAAAAGGAAAATGGTGGAAACCGGAAGATTTCCCTAAGAGTAATATGCAAATGAAAAAGTGGCTGTGGGAGCCGAAATTAGGTTTCAAAGGCTTTTTTAAAATTACTTTTCTTAATCATATTACAGTGCTGTCCGGCGTTGGTGTGGGCGGTGGTTCGCTCACTTATGCGAATACCTTGCCTGTACCAAAGAAGGCTTTTTTTACATCGGGCAGTTGGAAAAATCTGGCGAATTGGGAGGAGGAATTAGCACCATTTTACGATACTGCCTATCGGATGTTGGGGGCAGCCAAAAATCCAAGTGCCGGACCTGCCGACAAAGCTATTAAGCAGATAGCTGAAGACATTGGCAGAGCCGAACATTTTGAACCAACTAAAGTGGGCGTGTATTTCGGCGAACCGGGAAAGACGGTTGCAGACCCTTATTTTGACGGAAAAGGACCGGACAGAACGGGTTGTATTCACTGTGGCGAATGTATGACCGGATGTCGACACAATTCTAAAAATACATTAGATAAAAATTACCTTTACCTCGCCCAAAATTTGGGTGCTGAAATTCTCGCTGAACATGAGGTGACAGATGTACGACCTATCGCAAGCGAAGATGGGAGTGACGGGTATTATGTGGATTTTAAATCGACTGCATCCGGTAAAAAAACGCTTAAAACACGCGGTGTCGTATTTGCAGGCGGTGTAATGGGGACGATGCCTTTGTTACTGAAAATCAAAGACAAATCATTGCCAAAATTATCAAATATGTTGGGTTGGCGTGTACGAACAAACAATGAAGCCCTCATTAATATTGTCAGTAAAAACGACGATAAAGATTACACAAAAGGCATTGCTATCGGTTCTATTTTGCATACGGATGACAACACGCATCTCGAACCTTGTCGTTACGGGCAAGGCTCAAATTTTTTCCGCTATCTTATCTTACCGATGGCATTCGGAAGCAATATTTTTATACGTATGTTAAAGGTATTTTGGGCTTTGCTTTCATCACCTTTGATATTTTTAAAAATGTTTTTTACCAAAAGATTTTCCGAAAGAACAACCGTACTACTTTTTATGCAAACCATCAACAGCACCATCCGCATCAAGCGAGGACGCATCACGCCGATGATGACGGTACTCGAAAGCGGACCCAAGCCGAGTGCTTTTATCCCGGAAGCCAAAGACCTTGCCGACAGATATACCAAAATCGTCAATGGAACAGCCTTTGTGAGTTTTGCAGAAACGCTATTTGGGATACCGACTACGGCACATATTCTGGGTGGAGCAGTCATGGGTGAAAACGGAGAAGAAGGCGTAATCAATGCTAATAATGAAGTGTTTGGATATGAAAATATGTTGGTATGTGATGGCTCTATGATTTCTGCCAATCCGGGTGTCAATCCCTCATTGTCGATTACTGCCATTTCAGAACATGCCATGAGTAAAATACCGAAAAATACTACGCAGTCAGTTCGTGAAGATGTGACTGTATAAATATGATTTTATTTAAAATTTAAAAATAAAAAAAACGTGAATCGAGTAAAAAATCAATTTAATTTAGATGGAAAAGTAGCCATTATCACTGGAGCATCGAAGGGTATCGGAGAGAGTATTGCACGTGGATTGGCAGAGTTTGGTGCGAAGGTCATCATTAGCAGTCGAAAGCAGGAAGCAGTAGATGCCGTAGCGGAAAGTTTCAAGAAAGACGGTTTGGAAGCCACCGGAATCGCTTGCCATGTAGGACATGAAGACCAATTGCAAAGCCTTGTACAAGAGACTGTAAATCAATACGGTGGCATAGATATTTTGATTAATAATGCTGCTATCAATCCGACATTCGGACCCATCGTAGAAGCCAATGGTGAGACATTTGACAAAATCATGAACGTCAATGTCAAAGCCTGTATGTTGCTGGCTAATCTTTGTCATCCAATCATGGAAAAACGTGGTGGCGGGTCGATTATTAATATCGCTTCGGTGGAAGGTATGAAGCCTTCATTTGGACTTGGCATGTATAGTGTTAGTAAGGCGGCGGTGATTATGTTGACACAAAATCAGGCAAAAGAATGGGGCGGTGTAGGTATTCGTAGCAATACGATTTGTCCGGGTTTGATTCAGACTAAATTTAGTGCGGCTTTATGGAAAAATGAGATGATTCTCAAACAAGTCGAACAACACCTTCCTTCTGGTCGAATGGCACAGCCCGATGAGATGGCAGGTTTGGCGGTCTTTCTGGCTTCGGATGCTGCAAGTTATTGTACAGGAGGCGTTTACACAGCAGATGGCGGACATCTCATCGCCGGATAAATGTACTTTAGCACTTCAATACCTCAACACTTCAACACTTCAACACTTTTAAAAAGGTACATCTTCAAAATCGTCGTTCATACGCGACGGACGTGTGATAATATTAGAAGCAGGGCTGGGAAAATCGTCATTCGAAGTCGGGAAGGCATCAAAGCCGTCGCCCCAATCGCTGAATTTTGCCGTCTCGCCCGTGAAGCGCAAGTCAACAGTGCCGAGTGCGCCGTTACGGTGTTTGGCTATAATGACTTCGGCTTTCCCTTTGAGCGAATTGCCTTCTTCATCCTCCATAATCTGGTAGTATTCAGGACGATAGATGAACATGACCATATCCGCATCTTGCTCGATTGCACCACTTTCCCTCAAATCCGACAACTGTGGACGCTTCGTCCCCCCACGAGTTTCCACCGCACGACTCAATTGCGACAGTGCAATCACAGGAATATTCAACTCCTTTGCCAAGCCCTTCAAGGCACGAGAAATAGAACTGATTTCTTGCTCACGATTACCATTGCGATTGTTGTCCATACTACCTGTCATGAGTTGGAGGTAGTCAATCATGACCATTTGAATATCATGCTGCATTTTGAGGCGACGACACTTGGCGCGGAGTTCAAAAATATTAATCGCAGGTGTATCGTCGATAAAAATATTGCGGTCACTCATGCGCTCAATCGCGGTATTGAGTTGCTGCCATTCGTAGTCTTCGAGCTTGCCGTTTTTGAGTTTTTCGCCGTGTATTTCGGTTTCCATCGAAATGAGTCGTTTGACTAATTGGATGCTTGACATCTCCAGAGAGAAAAAGGCAACGGGCTTGTTGAGAATGGAAGCATTTGCGGCGAGGGCGAGCGTGAAGGACGTCTTCCCCATTCCCGGGCGCGCTGCAACTATCACTAAATCAGAGGGTTGCCAGCCTGAAGTCATGCGGTCTAAATCCACAAAACCAGTTGGCACTCCGGTCAATCCTTCACCGGATTTGGAGGCTTCTTCGACTTGTTTGACCGCCTGACCAAGTAAAGAACTCATACTTGAATACGAGCGACTCAGGTTTTTTTCGGTAATCTCAAATAAGCCTTGTTCGGCTTTATCAAGCAACTCAAATACATCTGTCGTATCCTCATAAGCATCCTTAATGACGTTTGTAGAAACACGAATCAACTCACGCTGGATAAATTTTTGTGCGACAAGACGAGCGTGATATTCGAGGTTGGCAGAGGAAGCTACGCGGTTGGTGAGTTCGACGAGGTAGTACGGTCCACCGACTTTTTCGAGTTCTGCTGTTTTCTTCAATTCTTCCGAAACGGTCAGCAAATCAATCGGTTGTGTTCGCTCGAAAAGGCGTACCATTGCCTTATAAATTGCCTGATGTGCATCCACATAAAAACTCTCCGGACGCAAAGTATCAATCACTACCGTCAAGGCATCTTTACTCAGCATAATCGCTCCCAAAACAGCCTCTTCTAAAGAAGATGCCTGTGGTGGCAATTTGCCAAACATATACTCAGACATGCCCGCCTCACGCTTTTTTTGAGCGCGTGGATTGGGGATTTTATTTTTGATAGATTCTTTAAAATCAGGCATAATGAGGGAAATTCCAAAAAACAAATTTCAAATTCCAATTCAGACGAGTTTTACCGGAATCTGTTGGTTTAAAAATCATTATTCACAGATGTTTTGTCATACTACTAAATTGTGCATCAAAAACCAAAACAGGGAAACAAAGCTAAGACTAAAGTATCATAAAATCGAATGAACATTTTTTTCATGTTTTGTTGTTTTGTTGGTGGAGTTTGTATTAGTGTGGATAAGTTGTGGGTAAGTTTTTTATTTAAAATTTGCAAGGTATTTTTAAGTCTATTTTATGTGTAAATTTAAATCTAAAATGTTTGTAAGTGTGTGATTTATAGTTTATTTATTTTAAAATTTAAAACGCAATACACTTTAGGTTTTTTTAAATTTAAATAAAGTGATTATAGTTAGAAAGTAATTTAAATATTTATTTTACTAATGTTTTTTATTTTCATTTAAATTAAATTGTATAAGTGCATATTTAAAGATTTTATCGAACTCTTTAGGTAGCTAAAACAGCCTGTACAATCACCAAAATAAGCAAATTATTTCAACTTTACAAACAAAAAAGTGTAAAAAAGTACTATTTTTGACGAAACCGCACATCGAAAGGCGATTTTGGACGCAATTTATCGCGCCATTTGAAACCGTTGAGACGCAGTGCATCATGGTTGGCTTGTTTCATGGGGGTAATTTTAGCATTGGGTTGTTGATAAAATTTAATTTGTTCGACTTCATTATTGCCGAAGTAAATCAACATATCATTACAACTTGTTTTATTCACGCCGATATAGGCATTTTTATCATCTTTAATGTAATAAATCGTCTCACCTTTGGCGCGAACATCCATCAGACGGATTTGATTACTATCAAATTTTGTATAAATATTTTTCCCTTTAATTTGATTATAAAACTGCTCGTCCGTTTCATTAATAATGAAGGCATTGCCTTCTAAATCAATCTTTTGTACTGCATCATTTTTTTGAAAAATAACAATCGTATCTGCCGAAAACTGACTCGTATCCGACCACACAACGGGCTGTTTGAAAAACCGAAACGTCGAATCTACCGTACTGTATTCCACCAGACCACTCACCGCCTGAAGGTCGCTTTTATATACGCGAGCATTTTTTTCTGCCACCAAAATACGCCCGTCTGCCACTGAATCCGGCTTAAAAGAGTGTAATGTATCTGCTGCCAAATAGAGCGTATCCCCGTCCACAAGAGTACGCATCAGCGGACGACCTGTGGCGTTTAGATATTCAGTACTATCATTATAAGTGGCGTATTCACAATCAAGAATAGTTTCTTGTTCTCGGTTGATAATCAGGACTTTACCTTTAGCTGTGGCAGTACTTTGGTTGTTGCCGTATTCGAGTTCATCTGCCCAAATCGACTGTGTAGAGTCTATCATTACGACTTCGCCCCAAGCGATGCCTGTTCCTTTTTTTTCATCGTATTGAAGGCTGTCTGCCCAAATATCGCGCTCCCGACTTTGGATGACCACATCGCCCCATGCCTTTGTAAAATCAAGTTCTTCGTAATAATCGAGACTGTCTGCATAGATGATTTGAGTAGAATCAGCAATCTTTACATTGTTCCGAAATTGCGAAATTTTACGCTCCGAATCATAGAAAGCATCACCTGATTCGACGGTGCGATTTTCGTCCTGAAAATTGGTTTTTCCTTCAAAATACACTTCGTCCTTATCGCCGTCATAAATGATTTTATCGGAAGTCGCGTATTGATTTTCGCCTTTATATTTGACATTCTGTTCAAATTCGGCATAGTTTTCTGCTGAATTATAAAAACCTGCTTCGCAGTAGATTTTTTTGTCATCGGTTTCGATATTCGTGGGTCCGTGAAAGTAGGAAATTTGCTTTTCGGTATCGTAGTGTAGCGTGTCTGCGGTCAGTGCAAAATTGGAATCAACTACTTCGACATTGCCTTTAAAATAGGCTTGTTTCGTCTCGGTGTGATAATATCCGTGTTGACTTTTCAAGTTAGTATTTTCACCTTCGAGAGTCGCGCCCGTGTGGTATTCACCGATTTTTGTGTCAAGGTTATAATCGAGTTTGTTGGTGAATAGCTTTTGCTTTCCATCGGATAAAACGACTTCATCTATAAGCATAGCTTTACGTGTTTTACCATTGTAATTCAAGCGATTAGCATAAACAGTCACCGAATCTTGCTCAATAACGATATTGCCGTAAGCACGAACTTTTTGCTCCACAACAACCATACTATCTGCAAACATCATCGTACCTTTTTGATTCAACACGACATTGCCGACCAAATGTTTTTGTTCTTCGTTACCGATTTTTATACCTTCGACCGAATCGGAATGTTCGATTTTAATAATATTCTTTGTGGTATCCAAAGGAGGAGGAGTGGGGATACCGATTTGTGCTTGACTGATGAGTGATGTGAAGCAAAAAATAAGGCTTAAACTAATAAACCTGAAATAAAATGTATATCTTTTTGTTGACATTAAAGACTATGTAAAATGGACGTTTATTCGCCAAAGATATGATAATTTCAAAAGCTAATTTCATTATATTCGCCAATGTTGTATAAACGTCCTACATTTGTTGATTATTTCTTATTAAAGCGTTAATGCAATAATGCAAAAGTACATTCACCAAGGGTGCAGGACAAATTTTTAATCTGCCTCGTACCGACGACTTTAGCCGTCGCGGGAAAGTACCGAACCACTTGACGGCTAAAGTCGTCAGTACAGTAGCATTTCAAAATAAAATTAAAAATTTGTTCTCCACCCTTCACCAAATAATTTAAAACCATTCATTATCAATTACATATCAATGTCTGAACAAAATAAAGTTATTGAATTCAACGAGTATCGCAAAACGATGAACGAAAAGATACTCGGTCAGAAAAACAAGGTCTTAAATCGCTTTTTTAATCTTGATACCAATGCTTATTCGGAAGGTGCTTTGCCTGTCAAAACAAAAGAACTGCTTGGTTTGGTCGCTTCTATGGTCTTGCGATGTGATGATTGCATTGCTTATCACTTAGGTACATGTTATGAGTTGGGCGTGACGAAAGAAGAAGCCTTTGAAGTCTTTGCGATTGCCAATCTCGTTGGTGGTTCTATCTGCATCCCGCATACGCGACGTGCCGTCGAATATTGGGAAGCACTTGAGGGAAATGAGGAGATGGTTTGATTACTGAATTGTTTGATTGAAATTATATCTAAAATACCGATAATCAATGTTTTATAATAATTAAACAATTCAACAATCTGCCAATTCAACAATCAAACAATCCACACATGAAAGTCTTGATATACAACGACAAAACGGGAGTCAGAGGCGGCACAGAGACTTACGTGAATAGCCTCAAAAAAGAGTTGGGTCTGCGTGGCTTTCAGATAGAACGACTGACGATAGATGTGCGCGAATTTTCGGAATTTACGCGCAGTCGTTTTCCGAAAATTCATAAATTTAGAGACGGTTTATTTTATAAAAAAACGGTGGCGACTGCCATTGAGAAAAAATTGGATGAATTTGCGCCCGACCTTATTCACATTAATAATAATGCATATTTTACGACGACCATTTTAAAGGTCGCTAAACAAAGAAATATTCCTACAGTGCAGACGATACATGACTATCGCCTCATTCCAAAGGAAGGAGAAAATGCAGTGACAAGTTTCGTCAAAAAAATACGATTAAATATTGTCAAAAAACATACGACACATTTCATCGCGCCTTCTTATAAATTTGAAAAAATCTTGCACGAATATGGCATACAAAATGTCACTTACATTCATCATTATATAGAGGTTGACCAATGGTTGACTGACCGAAAATGCACCCGCGAAAAGCGAATTCTTTATATCGGAAGGTTTGAAGTAGAGAAGGGCATTTATGTCTTATTGGATGCTTGGAAACGTATTGTTCATACTTTGCCGGAATATCGTTTGATGTTTATCGGAGAAGGCAGTGAAGCCGATAATTTGAACGAAAAAATACGAAAAAGCGATATTCACTCACAAACTGATGTGCTACCTTTTGTACCACAAAATGAGGTGAAAGATTACCTATATTCGTCGGCTTTAATCATCGTGCCGTCAGCATATCGGGAGATGTTTGGTTTGATAGGATTAGAGGCTTTTGCTTGCGGTATTCCGTTGATTGCCAGTGATGTAGCTGGTATTCCTGAATGGTGTATCCACGAAAAAACGGGTCTGCTGGTCGAAATGGAAAACAGCTCCGAACTCGCCGCAGCGATTCAACGCATCTTATCCGACCCCGACCTTGCCAAGCAACTGACCGAGCAGGCATATACTTTTTTGATAGAAAAACACGACAAACAAAAATCGTTGGATATTGTGGAAAAGGTGTATCTATCTTTAGTGAAAAATACATCGTAGCGCGGTGCTTTCAGCCTGTGTGTGTGCGTATGCACGGGCTGGAAGCACCATGTTACGGTGACTGGCAAGTATTTTGCAAATGTAATAGAAGAAAATCATCATTCACCAATCAGTCAATTATGCGTTACATTTTAATTGTTATTGTTGCTTTATGTGTTTTTTCAAACGCAGAGGCACAGGATTATCACACCCGAAAAAACGCACCCGCAAAAGCCCGGAAATATTACAAAAAAGGACAACAATGCGCTTATCATAATGATTATAAAAAGGCGGTGAAATATTTTCAAAAAGCCCTCAAAGTTACGCCTGATTTCATTGGCGCGCATTTGATGTTGGCGGATTCGTATATTGGTTTGGGTGATTATAAAAAGGCGGTTTCGGGCTTTGAAAAGGTGATGAGTATAGACGCGGATTATAATCCTAAAATCTATTATTCATGGGGAATGTTAGAACGAAAACATAAGAATTACGAAAAAGCTGCCGAGCTTTTTGAGCAATTTTTGACCTATCCGCAAAAATCCCATAAACTCAAATCTAAGGTGGAAAACCTACTTGCGACAAGTCGTTTCGCAGCAAAAGCCGTCAAAAATCCTATCCCTTTCAATCCCGTTAATCTCGGCGAAAATATCAACTCCAAACTCATGGAATATTCCCCTTCGTTCACTGCTGACGGACAACGCATTCTTTACACTGTTCGCGTGGGCGGTCAGGAAGATTTTTATTCCGCAGAAAAAGAAAATGATAAATGGAAAGCCCGAAAATCACTCGACGGACTCATCAATACGCATGATAATGAAGGCGCACAAAGCCTATCTGCCGACGGACGCACACTTGTCTATACTGCTTGCAATCGAAAGGGTGATTTTGGAGGCTGCGACCTTTATTTTGCTGAAATTAAAGCCGGATATTGGACAGCACCATATAATATCGGGCAGCCTATTAATTCCGAAAAATGGGAATCACAACCATCTATTTCCGCTACCGGTAATGAGTTGTATTTTACGAGTGACAGAGGTGGCGGAAAGGGCAAAAAAGATATTTGGATAAGTCGCCGAAACAGCAATGGCACTTGGTCTGAACCCGAAAATCTCGGTAAACAAATCAATACTTCCGGCGATGATATATCTCCTTTTATTCACCCTGACGGGCAGACTTTATACTTTGCTTCGGACGGACATGTGGGCATGGGAGAAACGGATATTTTTCTTTCGCGCCGACAGGCGGATGGCTCTTGGGGCAAAGCCGAAAATATCGGTTATCCCATTAATACGGAGGAAAAAGAATTTAGCTTGATAGTGAGTACAGACGGAAAAACGGCTTATTTTTCATCGGACAGAGAAGAAGGATTCGGCTTGGTTGATTTGTATCAATTTGACCTTCACACAGAAGCCCGTCCCGTGCCTGTCACTTACGCAAAAGCGACTGTTTTTGATGAAAAAACAAAAGAAAAACTCACTGCCCGTGTCGAACTGATTGACCTATCAACGAGCAAGGTGCATACTAAATCTGTTACTGATGGAAAAGGCGAATTTCTCGTGGTACTACCGAGTGGTACAGACTATGCTTTGAATGTCGATAAGAAGGGCTATCTCTTTCATTCTGAGAACTTTGCATTGAAGGAAAAAAATACATTAGACGAGCCATATTTGTTAGAAATTGCCTTACAAAGAATCCCTCCAAAACCTGTTTTGGCAACTACGAAACCTACTAAACCTAATACAGTTTTACCATCCAAATCCAAGCCCGTTATTTTGAAAAATGTCTTTTTTGAAACGGCTTCTGCCGACCTCAAAACCACTTCCCAAACCGAACTCAATCACCTTAAAGATTTGCTCAACGAACATCCGAACATTCGCATACAAATCAACGGTCATACAGACAATGTAGGCGCGAAAAATGCCAACCTCATGTTATCAGAAAATCGTGCGAAAGCCGTTTTTAATTACTTGACACAAAACGGCATTTCATCTTCGCGCCTATACACGAAAGGTTATGGAGAAAGTCAAGCTATTGATACGAATGATACGCCGGAAGGTAGAGCGAATAATCGGAGAACGGAATTTGTGATTGTGGATTGATTTATATGTGTCCGCAGTTTATTAGTCGGCAGACCGCAGGAATGTAGTATTTCACAACTAACTGCGGTCTGCCGACTAATAAACTGCCGACTATTTTCAATTAAAATTCAAATAAGATTCAAAGGTCCAACCTTTCTGACCATCATATTCGACCAAAACAAATCGAATATCTCGACCGTCAAGATTGACGGTATGGTCGGAGTAGCTCAAGACACGAATCATAGAAGCATCCGGCACAAAAATCTTGGTCATCGGCGCACCCATATCTGGATTGGTACGAAGTTGGAGGCTGCCACCATTACTATTGGTCAGTGCCATTTGTCCTCCGGTCACTTCTTTGTATCCAACGGAAGGTTGAGGCGGATTGACGGGTCTGGGAATAGTACGATTTTGTGATACATTAGGTTTGTTAATGTTCAAATCATCCAAACTCGGCATCCTAATTTCGGACTCGCGTTTTCTACGTGCGTTTTCCTCTTCTGCCTCGCGTTGACGGCGTGCAGCATCGGCTTTGGCTTGCTCTTCGCGCTTGATTTGCGCTCTCAATTGTTCCATTCGTGCGTCCTCTTTGGCTTGCTCTTCGCGCTCCATTTGCGCCCTCAATTCCGCTATACGATTATCTGCCTCCACTTGTTCCTCTGCTGCTATTTTAGCTTTCAATTCTTCCAATTCACGTTTCATATCGTCAAATACGACATTGTCAGCAGTCTCTACATTTGGGTCGGCTTCGTTGTCGCGTTTTACATCATCTATACGGTTTCTGAGTTGGTCGAGTATGTTTGTACTTTCGCCTCTTTCGCGCGGACCAGCGTTATTTTTTACATCCTCAAACTTTTCTTTTAATTTATCAAAAATAGACGAATCAGCAGTTTTTACGTTAGGATCTTTCCGATTATTCTCCTGCACTTTTTTGACGGCAGTTTGAATGATGGTAGCAAGTAAACTCATTGTATTACAAGATTTTAGCGTGAATGAATATGGGTAAAAATAGTAAAAACATCCGAACAATTTGAATGTAACACAGACATTCTTGTTTGTACCATGTGAAGCACGAACAGGAATGTCTGTATTACGTAGTAAAAAATAAATATCATCATTGTAGGAAGGAGCGTCACTCATTCATTATCTTCGCGTGAATTTTTGAATGTAACACAGACATTCTTGTCTGTACTACTTGAAGCACAGACAGGAATGTCTGTGTTACATAGTGAAAAATAATTTTCATTTTTTACTGATTTTTAATTATTAAATACAATTACAATATAAATATACAAGTCATGAAAAATATAATTGTTGTAGGAGCCGGTACAATGGGAAATGGTATCGCCCATGTTTTTGCCATGAAAGCCCATCAGGTCAATTTGGTGGATATTTCTCAAGATGCCTTAGACCGTGCATTGGCTACGATAGGAAAAAACCTTGACCGCATGGTCAAAAAGGAGAGAATTACAGAGTCAGATAAGGCAGATACTTTGTCAAATATAAAGACATTTACGGATATGAAAGCAGCAGTCGCCGAAGCGGATTTAGTCGTAGAAGCAGCTACCGAAAATGTAGATTTAAAATTAAAAATATTCGCTCAAATGGACGAACTCGCGCCTGAAAATGCCATTCTTGCGACCAATACTTCTTCTATTTCCATCACTCAGATTGCAGCCGTAACAAAGCGTCCGGCGAAAGTCATTGGGATGCACTTTATGAATCCTGTGCCTGTGATGAAACTCGTGGAAGTCATACGCGGCTATGCGACGAGCGACGAAGTGACTGATACCATTATGGATATGTCGCGTAATCTCGGCAAAGCACCTGTCGAGGTCAATGACTATCCCGGCTTTGTTGCCAATCGTATTTTGATGCCGATGATCAATGAAGCGATCATCACTTTGCACGAGGGCGTAGCAGGAGTAGAGGAAATTGATACGGTGATGAGACTCGGTATGGCGCATCCGATGGGACCTTTACAACTCGCTGATTTTATTGGACTTGACGTTTGTTTGTCCATTATGCGCGTACTACACGATGGCTTTGGAAATCCGAAATACGCACCATGTCCTTTATTGGTCAATATGGTGACAGCCGGTAAACTCGGTCGCAAATCAGGCGAGGGTTTTTATGCTTATACAGCAGGTAGTAAGGACATTGTAGTGGCAGATAGTTTTCGGAAATAATCGTATATCGTAGAGGAATGGAAGCCCCACAAAAATAAAAACCCAAAAATCCACCGTCTTTCTGAATTTATTTCAGGATCTCCTGGACAATGAAAACTAATTTTAGACAGAAGCCACTGTCCAAAATCACGCTTTGTCGTCTGGGAGTCCCGACAACTGTACGGAAGAAACGAGTTCAGCAAGACGGTTATTTTTTGGGTTTTTGTTTCAATCGCCTATACGTTTTTTTATTTTCTAAAATAAAAATCACCTTCGATAGACGAATTTTCCCACGGCACTTGCGAACCTTGCGAAAGACGACGTACATTGGCACGCACTACTTTAAAAACATCTTCAATTTTTAGTTCAGGATAGCGCAGAGCTTTTATCAATTCTTGCGTGTAGAGTCCATTCGTACCTTCTCCATCGGAAGCTACAGAGCCGGGAGAGGTCGCATAAGCTATAAATGTACCGATTGGTGGTACGGCGATACCTGCCAAACCATTTCTCGCAGAGCGATATTGAGCAGCAAAAGGATTGTCGCGACAAGCATCTAAGACAATGATATTCATATCATTACCCGAACTTTCAAATTCATCCAAAAGGTAGCCGAGATGTACGGATTTGTATTTAATATCTTTCTCTTTTTTGATATTGGCACTGACTGGGACAAGGTAATTTTCGCCATCTACCTGTACGCCGTGTCCGGCAAAATAGAACATACCTACACCGCCTTTATCACGTAATTTGTTGCCATAATTATTGATGACATTTTCCATTTGCTGATAATTGAGGTCTTTATAATGTGAGACATCAAAACCAACTCCACGCAAAACTTTTGCAATAGAATCAGCATCATTACGGGCATTGGGCAGTGGCGAAATATTGTAACTGCTATTACCGATGACCAGCGCAACACGGTCTTGTGAAGCACCCGGTTTGCCATTGGAAGCCAATGGATTTTCGACCTTCAATGTGTAGCCATGTGTATATTCATTGCCTCGCGTATCGACTGCTTCGACCCAAAGGTCGCGTTGTCCGATATTGAGTGTTACGGTTGCCTGAAAATCAGTACGCCTCGCACCCGGATTGCTCAATTTAGCAGCTACACCGCCTACCCACACACTGTTCACGCCCGTAGCGTCGGTCGCATAACCACGTACACGTACCACATTGCCTTTGGTGACAACGGTAAAACCACGCGAAACAGTCGGTTCGGTGATGGTCACTTCGGGTGCTGTTTTGTCAGAACCACTTGTCGAAGCGGTCGTTGTCGGAGTCGTCGTTGAGGGAGAGGTGCTGCCCCCTACAATCGGTACTTGAGGCGCAACCATATTGACGATTTCTTGTGCAATCACACCATCGCGCCAGATACCTGATTTCTTTTTTAAATTAGGAAAATAATAAATGCCTTTTCCGTGTCGGCGAGCATTTTTCCATTCTCCAACATACTTACTTCTATCGGGCCAATGGTACGTTCCTTTTCCATTCTGTTTGCTACCTAAAAAATCGCCTTCATACCGTTCTCCGTTTTTCCAAATATATACACCAATGCCATTGCTGCAATTTCCTGCTACACAACCTGTTCCACTATAAGTGGTTGATTTTCCAGTTGTTGTGTTGGATTTGGGTGTAGGTCTTGTTGTAGTTGCGGTCGTGGTCGTAGGGCGTGTATTGGCGGTTGGAGCGAGTTCGTTGTCTTTCCAAATACCAGTTTTAGACTTACCACTCGGTTCGTAGAATGTACCTTGTCCATTGCGGTTTCCTGCATTCCAATTGCCGGAATATTTGCTACCGTCTGACCAAGTATATGAGCCGTAGCCTTCAAATTTTCCATTGCGCCAACTTCCTTCAAAACGCTCACCTGTCGTCCAGATATAGAGTCCACGTCCGTTTTCACAATTGCCACTGACACAGCCTGTAGTTTTTACAGTCGTTGTTGTGGTGGGACGTGTGTTTGTACCACTTCCTTTGGCGAGTTCTCGGATTACTCTGCCGTTACCCCATTCGGCATATTGTGATTTACCGCTTGCCCAGTAGTATGTTCCCATACCATGTTGAACACCAGCTACCCAACCACCATCATAACTATGTCCATTGGGCCAATTGTATTTGCCCGTACCGTCCATTCGACCGCTTTTAAAACTTCCTTCATACTTTTGTCCGTTGGACCAAACATAAGTTCCAAAACCATTCTGACAATCACCGCTTATACACGAACCGCGTTGAGCGTAGGTTGTCGTTGTCATCATTAGAAAGCCGAGTAAGAATGTCAGACTTATTGCGCTTTTTGTGATATGCTTCATTTTTTTTCGTTTATAAGGTTTATGGAGTGTATAGAGTGTATAAGATTTATTGAGTGTATAGAGTGTATGGAGTGTATAAGGTTTATTGAGTGTATAAACTTTATACACTAAATAAACTTCACCTATGATCGATTTCTATAACAATAGGGACGATACTTTGCTGTTCTGCCTTGGCTGCAAATACCAATCTATTGTTTTTATTGTTGTATTGAATTTGATGTTGGGGAACGAGTTGATGCCAAAGCACCTTATATAGTCTTTGCATAAAATTACCACTCATACGCTGAACTTCCTGCATAACGAGTGGCATATTGATAGGGCGTTTGGAATATAGAACACAAAGATAGTCTTTTCCTTGTGTGTTGTCCATCTGAAACATCGATCCGCCACTTGGGAGGGTCATGCGAGAGTTTTTTGCCTGCATGTATGCCGTTTGATTTGGTTGGGGAAATAATAGATTATTTTTCTTGGTCAAATCTGAACCAATGACGTAAACGAAGCCGATGTCATTATTGGTCAGCGACATTTGGTAGTTGGTACCGGAATGAAAAGCACGAGCAGGACGATAGAGATTACCGTCCAATTGCATGTCAACGGGTCGTCCGCTAATCTGCAACATAATTTCGCCGGATAATGTGTTGCTTTTTGATGGTTTTGTGCTTACGACAGGTTTTGTACTTGTTGTCGGCTTAGGCGAAGTGTTTTGTGTGACGGTCGGTTTTTTGACGCTTTTTGCTACGTTGTGTACTGCTGTACCTTTTTTAAGGGTGATATACTTTCGCATATTGAGCGCAGCATAATTCATACGTGCGTATTGTCCTTTTGAAAATCTTTGGCGACAGCCATTGGCAGAATATGCCATGATATTTTTTGGGTCGGGTTGGTATTTTTCGCCATGCGAATCGGTGCGTGTGCCGACATACCGACAGTCATTGGTGACATCATTCAGAATCATCGGGTCAGCAGCAGTATCACAAAGGGCATCACCAGCTTTTTCGCAATTGCGGACACCCGCAGAGCGTGTGACAAGCTCTTTTTCATAACCTCTGCCATGTGTATGGTAGAGCGAGAAAAAATGTCCCAACTCGTGTATGAGTGTAGAACCACCACCTTCGACACAATCATTACGAAGGATAAGACGGTCTTTATCGCTTTGAGCAGAACTACCATTGGGATAATAAGAATATCCGCAGACATCGGAATTACCTTTTTTGACCGAAGGAAAAAAGTACATGTTAATCACGTTGTCAATATCCCAACGACCGCACAATTCATCCTCTTGTTTGTTATTGAAATTGTAATATCTGTCGCTGTCGATATAGTTGATGCCTTTCAACATCACAAAGCGCAAATTGGCATTGATATAATATTCGTTGGCTTCCTGTAAGGCTGCCATAATGGTTGCCTCACTGATACCGCCTTGTCCGCTTTGGCGACGTGCGATGTGAATTTTTACCGGAAAATCGCGTATGCCGCGTGTGATATTGGCATTAAAACTCCGCATTGGAGTTTGTGCGCGTTGGATGTACGAATGTTCTTCGTCGGTCAACTCAGCACCGCATTGTGCATCCACATTCACATATACAAACGATAGCAAAACAGCTATTAATAAATAGGTATATTTCATTTATTATTTAATTTTGTTGAAAAAGGGGGAAATTCTCAGTGAATGAATTTTGAATGAGAGAATGAATGAATAACAATGCAATAATATTTTCTTTGCGTTAAGTGAAAAAACAAAACAACTTAGACATTTATTTAATTTCTTTCACCAAACGTATTTCGACACCAAGGCATCAAAAAGATTCATTCATTCAAAATTTATTCACTCATTCATTTTTTTCACTAAGTGCAGTGTGAGTGTGGTATTATCGGACTTTTTTATTTTGATGGTGCGTTCAAAAAACGAACCGCCTATTTCTTAGACACGTTATATTTTGTTTTACACGCATCAAGAGAACAAGAAAAAAATAATCTCTCCACCTAATACCATTTTAAACAACCGATGTCGTATAAAAACGAACATCTTTTGTCGATATTCTTCGTTAAAAATACTCGCCGTAGCGTGGGCTATGCCTGCGTTTTTTGCCTCGACTATCAACAAAATCTATCCATTTTTATTCACGACATCAATTATTTAAAATGGTATAACTTGCTATTTTTCCTTTCTACTTCACCAAATTTTCCTTACATAGCTCGGCTATGTGCGTCAAATTTGGTTCGTATAAAGAAAAAATAGCTGCGTCATTTTGGGGAGATTATTTTCTTCTTGTTCTCTAAAGTACGAATTTTATGCCACAAAAAAATCTTTAATGCCTCTTTAAACGGTATTTTGTAGCGGTAGGATTGCTTTTTGTGGAAATTTTTACATTTTATTAACGTAATTTTAAGCTCTCTATAATGAAAGTAATATTAAAAATAATCATTTCTTATTTCCTGCTGTCACTTTTGAGTTGTATCCATACACAAACATACAGACCGGAAGCAATCGTGTTAATATCCTTAAAAGATATGAACATAGCATGTGAAGCGACTCATCCTAAAATTTATATAGGAGCAGGATCACATCAGTTAATTTCGGACTGTACATATAGATTGGCCTTTGATCGCGCCAGAGGCGGAGCAAATTACTTTTTACGTCAGAAAATTCGAGAATCCGACCCTTGGAAGGGCAAACGAATGGTTTTGGCGGTAGATAGTAAGGAATATGAATTTAGTGTTGAAGAGATTAAGAATATGCCTACTATCAGTATGGGCGATTCTGTTGCTTATCAACTGAATATACATTAATTTTAAGTTTTAAGGGTTGATGACAGGCACTCTGTCATCAGCCCAAATCTATCAAATTATGAAAAAATCATTGCTCTCATTAACACTATTTTTGACCTCGCTGGCAGTTTTTGCTCAATCTTCTTTTGAACTTATTATTCCTTGGGGCAGTGGGGATACATCCGCAACAGGGCTGAAAGCCTTAGAGGGTAATTATGGAAATTTATTTATTCTTAGTGATATTGATTGGTTTGAAGAGTCTTCGGTAAATGGAATCCCAATTGAAGGTCCATTTTCTTTAGGTACAGGTATTACAAAAATATCCGAATCCGGACAAAAAATCTGGTCTTATATGTACCCTACACAAAACGTAGTCAAGAGAGGAAAAGCACCTGCAACCTCTTTTATGATGAATTCTAATGATGAAATTGTGCTACCATATACGAGTTATGAGGGTTTTTTGTTCTGTTACAGTATCGGTGATGCCGTTTTTGCTTCGGAGAGTGATAAAAAAGCTGTCATGAGTATAAATTCGGAAGGAGGTGGAATAATACACAATGAACGATATACAAATGATTACTTGTGTGACTGGGATAAGATGAAAGGCATTAAAGAAACAGAGTGGGGTTATGTTCTTCTGTATTATAATAGTATTGATGATATGTTATATATTGGAAAATTAAACCACAACTTTGAAGTAACTAATATTAGTGCCTATCCGACATATCGCAAAACGGCGATTCTGTCCGAATTTGAAGACAAAGCATTCATATTGTCATCAAAAAACATATCTATCCTTGACTATGATGCTAATCTGATTGAAAATTACAATATTGAAATAGAAGACACGATACCAGCTTCTCCTATCGGTTATGCAGAAAATGAAAACTACCATATTGTCGGTATGAGGGGGATTGACTACAATTCTTCCAACTCAATTTCTATACTTTATGTAGTTGATAAACAAGGAAGCACATTTAGTAAAAAACTTTATTCAGATAAATTAATAAGAGATGTAGAAATCAGCGAAAGTAATGAGATATTGGTACTTTTTGATTTAAGTAAAAGTAAATACGACTCCATACCCAAGCCTGTCAGAATTAGTCAATATGATATAGATTTGAATCATATAGCATCCGACGATTATGGTTTTCCCTATATCCATACAAGAGATATTTCATTGACCAACGATCAAAAAGGATTTATGGTAACAGGTACTCGGCTTACTTCTATAATTGATGTAGAGTATGGAAGAGAGGCAGATCAAATTTACTTTTTAAAAGGGCAATTATCTGACTTGATAGTATCTAATGAAAATACTATGCAAAATCTGGCTGATATAAAAGTATTTCCTAATCCGACAAGTGATTTTTTGACAATAGATATTCCTGATAATAATATATTGTTAGATAAAATTAACTATACGCTAATAGATAGTCACGGAAGGGAAGTTGAAAATGGAGTGCTTCCAAGCAAGTTATCCAATATTGCCATAAAGAGCTTACCGTCAGGTGTTTATTATCTTAAAATATGGTCAAATAAAGTCTTATTAACAAAAAAAATAGCGATTAATAGGAGTTCTCATTAACGTGAATTTGAGCTACACATCTCTCACCATCAAAATATCATATTCCACAACATCGCCCATTTTGAAGGTAACCTTTCCGATAGTCTGAAAATCAAGCTGTTCGTAGAATCGAATCGCAGGGAGATTATTTTCATAGACAGAAAGACAGATTTGTTCAAATCCGCGCTGACGCGCGATGTCGAACATTTCGTTCATCATCAGTTTACCGATACCCATTCTGAGATAGGCTTTGGCGACATAAATGCGTTCTATTTCCATGTAATTTTTGTTCGTCATCAGCTCATTTCTTCGATTATCCCAACGTAGTTTTGCGTAGGCAACGGCTGCTTTCTCTTTGTTTTCTGCAAGTAAAAACGAGGTCGTTGCCTCCTCAAATTCGCTTTGTATTTTCGATTTGCTAAAGGCATCGGCGACATATTTTTCAAAATTTTCGGGCGATTCATTATTGTCTTTGAATGTCTCGTAAAATGTTTTTTTACTTATTCGGGCGAGTAGCGGAATGTCGGCAGACACTGCATTGCGAATGAATATATCTATCATGGTGTATCGTTGATTTTTTGTAAATTTGCATAAAATATTTTTCTAATTCAAACATATATATTGACATTTCCTACTATTACACCCAATCGCCTCGCTATCAAACTCAAACCCGCCGCAGAACGCATGGTCAAAAAAGGACATCCTTGGGTCTTCGATGAGGGCATTGTCAAGCAAAATGCCGAAGGAAAATCGGGCGACCTCGCGATTATTTACGACCAAAGGAAAAACAAATTTCTCGCCTGCGGACTCTACGATCCCGATTCTCCCATCCGTATAAAAATTATCCATCATGGAAGCCCTATACAAATTAATCGTGATTTTTTTGATGTAAAAATAGCTGATGCACAGGCTATTAGAAAGCCTTTATTGGAAACCGATACGAATAGCTACCGCCTTATTTATGGTGAAAATGACGGCTTTCCCGGACTCATCGCAGATGTCTATGCAGAGGTGTTGGTTATCAAATTATACAGCCTGATTTGGCTACCCTATTTCAATGATATTTTAGAACACCTCGTTCGCGTATCTTCCTGCAAAACTGCCGTACTTCGCCTCAGTCGTCAATTACAAAACAATAAACTCGGTCTCTCTGACGGACAGGTGATTCATGGCAAATTGGCGGATGAAGTCGTGATATTTCGGGAGCATGGATTGTCTTTTGCCGCCAATGTCGTGCATGGTCATAAGACGGGCTATTTTCTCGATCATCGCCACAACCGAAAGCGCGTAGGCAGTTTCGCCAAAGGCAAAACCGTACTGGATGTATTTGCTTATGCCGGAGGTTTTTCGGTACATACACTCGTCGGCGGTGCTACCGAAGTCACCAGCCTCGACATCAGCGAACAAGCCCTTAGCATGGCTACCCAAAACGCCAGTCTCAACTCGCATGTCGGCACGCATAAGGTGATGGCAATCGACGCTTTTGAGGGTTTGGATGACCTAATAGGAGAACGAAAACGTTTTGATATAGTGGTGATTGATCCGCCTTCATTTGCCAAACGAGCGAAGGAAATCGAAAAAGCCAAATATAGTTACAAACGCTTGGCTACTCTGGGAGCAAGATTGGTGCGGAAAGGTGGAATACTGGTCTTAGCATCTTGTTCTTCAAGGATTGATGTAGCAACTTTTTTTGATATATCAGAAGAGGGGATTACATCTGCTCGTCATTCGTATCAACGTATCGAACAGACTTATCACGATATTGATCATCCGATTACTTTCCCAGAAGGGGCTTATTTGAAATGCGGTTATTGGCGGTTGGATTGAGGGAGGGAAGGAGTGTTGGAGTGTTTTGAAATTTGTACAATCATTCAATCACACAATTCTACAATTTCAATGGTATAAGCACAATCAAAATGACCTTCAGGGCAGACTTTTTTGCCATGCAAACCGCAGGGGCGACAGGCGAGTGTCTGCTGAGTTTGTGCGATATGAGAGACTTCCGAGAGCGGACCAAAACCAAAATCGGGTACGGTTGAACAGAAGACCGCAACTACGGGGGCATTCATCGCAGATGCAAGGTGCATCGGGGCAGAATCATTGGTGTAGGTCATCTGTGCATCGCGTATCAGGGCGGCGGATTGAAGGAGGGAAAGTTGACCAGCAAGGTTGTGAACGTGAGGATGTTGAGCAGTTGTTTTTATAGATTCACAAACAAGGTGGTCGGCAGGACTGCCAAGTAAATAAATGTTATAGTTATCGGATAATTTATGGATGAGTTCTAACCATTTTTCTGCCGGAAATTGTTTGGTAAACCAAACCGATGTGGGAGCAATGCAGATATAAGGTCTTGTTTTATAATTACTTACGTATTCAATATCATTTTTTGAAGGATATAATGCCGGACGCATAAAAGCACTGTCAGTCAGATGCTCGACAAGCCGGAGATTGCGTGCGACTTCGTGTGTATCATGACCAATTTGGTGTGATATTTTTTTATGATAAAAAAATGAAAAAGGGTTTTTATCAAAACCTATTTTATGTTTTGCACCACTTCTTGCCGTCAAAAAACCGGAAGCTGCAAAACGATGAACATTGACGATTACATCATAATGTCGGGCGCGTATCTCACGAAGGAGTTGAAACAAATGACGATATTTCTGCTTTTTTTTCTCCCAAATTAAGACCTCTCTCAACTTGGGATGCCCTTGAAGTAGTGATTCATTACCTTTTCTAACCAAAAAATCAATAGCAGCATCGGGATAGTATTGATGTAGTTTTTCGATAATAGGCGTAGCCAAAATCACATCACCGATAAAAGCAGTTTGAATAATCAGAACGGACTTAGGTGTCATATTAGGCTTGGCAGAATTTAAATAGTAGCTTTTGTTTCAAATTAGGCTCTTACGATAAAAGATTCCGCATCGTAGTGCGGAATGACGGTTGTTTTTATTAATTCGGTCTGAATGTACCGTCGCTCCAAATTCGCTTGACTATGTCGGGGCATTGAGTGTCGTTTTGTAGATGTCCGCAATTTCGAGTAGGCAGGCCGCTACGCGAATTGTAGGTGTCATTCAAAGCAGAACTGCTGCCAAAATGGGAGCGAAAAACCTGCCCTTCCGTAAAATATTGTCGTGAACTGCTGGCACTGTGCATAACATTTTTATTGTTGAATTCGGACTGTGAATTGGTGTGATACAAGCCAAAATTATGTCCGATCTCATGTGCGAGTAGTTCTGTACCTGCCCTCGATGCCATCGCTACAAAGTCGCTTCCAATGCTGCAAGCCTGTCCTCTCGCCGAACCGCCATCAACCGTTTCGACAACATAAATATTGATTCTGTTGGCTTTGCCACCGATGTCATTAATCATATCTTGTCGCATTGAACATCGAAAATCGAGATACTTGGCTGCATTAAAATTGTTAGTAGCATCAATGATTTCAAAGTCCTCAAAAGCTACGCCCATGCGTTCACTTTCCCATATTGAAGAGGTCGTCAATGACCAATTGATAGTGCTTGAACGAGTATCCGAAAATGGTCCTTTGAGTATCCAAACCGTCACAGGAATTAGTATTTCATCCGATATGGTTATGGCAAAACTGTCTTTGCCGCTTTTCCAATTTATGTTTTGATAGAGTAGGGGAGGGCGGCGATTATTAAATATGACAGCCTCTCCGATTCCACCTATTTTACCCAAATCTATTTCTGCTTTTGTACCGATAAAAGTACTGTCATTGACGAATCCTGTGCCAAAATTTCCATCAACGAGTAGCCCTACTTCTTCGCCAGATTGAGTATTATTGATGCGAATGACATCACCAGAATTGGCCGGAGTCGGGGTATTTCCACATCCACCACAAGAGGAAATTAAGACGATTAAGGCAAGTATGGTGATGATATATAGGTGTTTCATTGCATTTTTAACTTATGTATTAAATATTCTAAACCGTTGGTTATCAAGGCTTATTTTTCGACACAAAGTTTTACTAAATAATCTCCTTTCACTTAATTTGAATGTAAGCTATTGATTTACATTTTAATTAACTGACTCACACCAATCACCTCTCAACCAGTTACCAATCACTGCTACTCTAATTCAATCAAAACCTGTCCTTTATCTACGGCATCACCTTCTTTGACTTTTATGTGTTTGATTGTCCCTTCTCCGGGAGATTTAATGGCATTTTCCATCTTCATAGCTTCAAGGATGACTAAGGTATCTCCTTTGTTGATTTGCTGACCGACTTCGGTTGGAATTTTCAACACCAAACCCGGCATTGGAGCTTTTATATTGTCAATTTTTTGTGCATTTAGATTGCTGAAACCGAGTTGTTTAAGAAGTCTATCAAATCGGTCTTCGGCTTGTATATTGTAAATATTATTATTGACTTTTACAGATAATGTTTTGGTGTTTGTATCCGCTTCAATCAATTCGGCACGATAGGAAATATCATTTAAAATGACATGAAAACGACCTTGTTCATATTCCTGAATATCTGGTTGAATCTCTTGTTCGTCAAGTTCAAATTCGTAAGTATCGTTGATATAAAATTTATACATAAAGACGGTGGACGGTGAACGACGGACGGTGGACGGGATTATAAATAACCCGTTTGCCGTTTATCGTCAATCGTTAAATAACTTGGTTAAAAAATATAATTCAAAGATAGTGTAAAGTGTGTAAATGAGAAAAAAAGGCAGGACAAATAAATGTGTAGCGGGTTGATATTGTAGGTGATAAAAAAGAACAAAAATGAGTGAACCGATGATTTTGAGGAAATTAAAAAAGATGCCCAGTCGGAAATTGAGCATGGTATTGTTTTGCTTTTTGCCGAGCCATGCCATGCCGTATATGAGTATGCAAAGGAAGATAAAAAAGCCCCAACTCATCCATATAAATTCTTGATAATCAGCTATTTGTGGAATGTATTTTAATCCAAACAACAATACGCCGACAAGGAGTGAGAAGACCGTCAATTGAAAAAAGAAAATGCTTGGGCGCATGTTAAAATTTAAATCTGTTCATTATATGAGCAAAGGAGTGTGTCGATTTGAGGCATCACTTTTGTTCGGACATTAATTGTCGAATGACAAGAAAAAGGGCTAAAAAAACACCGAGCAAAGCCAAACCTGCGGTCAAGTAAGGTTGCGGACTTTCGAAGTACTCGTCCAATTTCATTCCAGCAAATACAAACAAAAAAATGATCACTGCCATTTGAAATGCCATACTGGTGTATTTCATAAACCGATATTGATTATTCGGCTTTTTCTTCGGCTGCGACGGTGGTTGTGATGGAGACATAGTTGGTATCTTGCTGAGTGATTTCGCAGGCACCATTGAAATTTGCGCCCGGTTCTATATCAAGGCTGCCTGTGGTAATTTTTCCATTTAAAGAGGCGGTTTTTCCGAGTTTCAACTTTTGTTCTGCTCTGATATTGCCTTCGACCTGACCTTCTATGACGGCATTTTGACAAGTAATCTCACCTTCTATGAAGCCACTCGGTCCAACGACTAGTTTTGCCTGACAATCAACATTTCCTCTCACCGTACCATCGATTCGGATGTCATTTTGAGATTTGATATGACCATCAATGACAGTGCCTTTGACCAAATTATTGCGGGCATGGTTTGCACCACCACCTATGCTAATGCCATTTTTGTTGTCTTTATTTCCAAACATTTTTTATTTCTTGGCGTGTTGAAGTGTTGAGGTATTGAAGTATGCGATAAACACTTCAATACTCCAACACTTCAACACTTAATTTCGTCAAAAATCAATATAGTCATTGGGGTCAACGGGCTTGCCGTTTTGCCAAAGTTCAAAGTGTAGATGAGGTCCATCGGACATCTCGCCTGTGTTGCCGATAATGGCAATCGCTTCTCCAGCATTGACAAAATTACCAACTTTTTTCAATAAAACCGAATTATGCTTATAAAAAGAAACAAGGTTGTCTTTGTGTTGTACGACGATGACTTTTCCGGTGTCCATCGTTTCATCGGAAGAGATGACAGTTCCTTCTAAAATGCTCTGTACAGGTGTGTTACGTGGCGCAGTAATGTCGATGCCGTAATGTTTCTTTTCCATATCGAATTGGTCGGTTACATGTCCGCCCATGATTGGAGGAGCGATGTATTGTTGTGCCATTCCATTGTAATTTGTGGCAACGAGTACTCTTTTGACCAGTTTAGGTATGGGGCTTGATTCCTCGCCTTCCTCATCATTTTCCTTATTGCTTTTGCGCTCATTATTGTACTTCTCGCGCAGGGCAAGGTCTTCGGCTATGGGTGCTACTTCTTCGATTTTTGTTGGTTCACTGATTTCGATATATTCGCCCGGTCCTGATTCGTAATCGCCACTCAACCAACGTTCTCTGGATACCATGACAGAGCTTTGTGCCTCAAGCACCTGTTCGAGAGTATTTATTTTCGATTGTAAGGCATAGACATCTTTTGGGTTGATATAGTCACCGGGTAGGGTACGACGCAAGGGCGTAAATGCCAGTAACAACCAAGCTACAAATAAAGTTCCCAAGAGCAAACCGCCAAGCGCAAGATACCCGTTGAGGCGGGTAAGACGATAAGAAGTGACTTCTTCAAAGGTATCGTCATTCATAATCACAAGACGGTATTTGTCCTGCAAATTATTGGTGGAAGAATGTAAATCGTCTGACATAGTGTTGACTGTCTAAGCGTTAAAGGTACTTGCGATTTTTCATCATCGCAGCATATCCAATACAAAAGTACGCTATTTTTATAAATGATCGAAAAAATAGTGGGCAATTTTGGGGTTTGGTGGTGGTGGGGAAGGTATTAGGGTAGGTGGCTTTTTGAGGACTAGACAGGATAACTATCACGCCTCACTAATAGTATTGGTAAGTTTTCTTAAGAAAATATTGGTTCTTTGACAAATCCCGTGAAAGTGAATAATGGTTTGGGCGTATCCCCCTCCTTATCAGTCGGGGGTCGGGCTATCCGGCACTCTCTCCACTCCGCTATCGCTACGTTACGTTCAAACAACACCTACTATCCCTTACGCAAGGGACGAACAATCGCGAGGCAGAAAAACGAACAATCACGGGATTTTTCAAAGAACCAAAATTTTTAAATATGCTCTCATTAGTGTTGCGTTGGGTGCAGGACAAATTTTTAATTTTATTTTGAAATGCCACTGTACTGACGACTAAGTACAGTACTGATTTCTATTTTTGTTGAAAATATAGAAGTTATAAGGCGTGGTAAAGACGGCATTTATTACATAAAAACAACTGCCTTCTACCTCACCGCCGCGCTGTGTCTAATAGCTCCGGTTTTATTTTCCTATTTAAAGGGGCTGTCGAAGTCGCGATAGGGCTGTCAGGCTTTAGTCGCCAATTTTAGACTCAGATGGCGATTGAAATCGACCTGTACAGGTACAAAAAAACCGACACTCCCAAAAGAAAGTGACGGTTTGTATGATTTATACAACAGTAGCATTTGCTTAGAATTGCGCCCTGTTGCCTGGTAGATTCCGCATCGGAGTGCGGAATGACATTAATCTCTATTATAATTATCGCGTCTTGGCGGACGACGGTCTCCACCACCTCTGCTGTCGCGTCTATCTCCGCCTCGGTGGTCTCTGCGGTCACCGCCTCTGTCGTCACCACTACCGCGTTCGGGTCGTGGCATCATGGCTTTGCGGGAGAGTCTGAACTTACCACTACGTGGGTCAACATCAATCAATTTGACTTTCACCATATCGCCTACGCTAATGACATCTTCCACTCTTTCGACACGTCTATGGTCAAGCTCCGAGATGTGTAGCAAGCCGGATTTACCGGGCAAGAAATCTACGAAGGCACCGTAAGGCATGATAGATTTAACTTCTGCTTCGTATTCTTCGCCCACTTCGGGAACTTGTGTGATACCTTTGATACGTGCAATCGCCATATCAAGTGATTCGCGATCTGTACTTGCAATCGTGACGTGACCTTTTTCATCAATCTCTTCGATATTGATAATGGTATTCGTCTCTTTTTGCATTTCCTGAATAATCTTACCACCCGGTCCTATCACTGCACCAATGAAACTCTTATCAATAATCATTTTCTCCATACGTGGCGCGTGAGGTTTGAGGTCTTCGCGTGGTGCATCGAGCGATTCATTGAGTTTGTCGAGTATATGCAAGCGACCTTCACGGGCTTGGTTTAAGGCTTTTTCGAGTATCTCGTAAGGCAAGCCGTCGATTTTAATGTCCATCTGACAAGCGCAGATACCGTCTTTTGTTCCGGTGACTTTAAAGTCCATATCGCCCAAGTGGTCTTCGTCGCCGAGTATGTCGGAAAGAATCGCGTAGCGTTCTCCGTCGGTGATAAGTCCCATAGCGATACCCGAAACGTGAGATTTGATATTGATACCTGCATCCATCAATGCGAGCGAACCCGAACAGACGGTTGCCATAGATGAAGAACCATTAGATTCCAAAACATCCGACACGATACGTATAGTATAAGGCATGTCATCTTCACTTGGCAATACCTGACGCAAAGAGCGACTAGCGAGGTTGGCATGACCAACTTCCCGGCGACCCGGTCCGCGCATCGGACGCACTTCACCTACCGAGTAGGCAGGGAAATTATAGTGTAAAATGAATTTGTTGCGATACAAACCGAGTGCGTCATCTATCATTTGCTCGTCGAGTTTCGTACCGAGTGTGAGCGATGCGAGGGCTTGCGTTTCACCGCGTGTGAATACCGCCGAGCCGTGTGCCGCAGGCAGATAATCCACTTCCGACCATATATGGCGGATGTCTTCCGGCTTGCGTCCATCGAGTCTTTTATTTTCACTCAACACGACCTCTCTAATGGCAGCTTTCTGAACTTTATTATAATAACGACTAATAAAATCCGCATTTTCCTCCATGTACTCTTCGCCATGCGCTTCAAGCAATGCTTCTTTCATTTCCGTTTTCAAAGCCTTGAACGCTTCTTTACGCTCATGCTTTTCACTGGCACTTTGAGCGATAACGGTTACTTTATCTTTTATCAGTTTTTCAACTTCAGCTTTTACGTCTTCGTTTTCGGGTAGTGCTTCGATGATGCGCTTAACGGTGGCTTTTTCACCGACCAATTCTGCAAGTGCTAATTGTGCCTGACATTGCACCTTGACCGCTTCATGTCCGATTCTGATGGCTTCAATCAAATCCGCTTCCGAACATTCTTTGGCTTCGCCTTCTACCATCATCACGTTGTCCATAGTCGCACCGAGTATAATATTAAGGTCGGCATTTTCACAGGCTTCTCTGCCCGGATTGACGACAAATTCACCGTCGATACGTGCTACACGAGTTTCTGAAATCGGTCCGGCAAATGGAATATCTGATACCGCCAATGCTGCCGAAGCTGCCAATGCAGCGAGTGCATCGGGCATTATATCTTTGTCGGCAGAAATAAGGTTGATAACGATTTGTGTGTCGTTCATGTAGCCATCGGGGAAGAGTGGGCGAATGACCCTATCCACGAGGCGACATATCAAAATTTCGCTTTCGGTAAGGCGTGCCTCACGACGAAAGAAGTTGCCGGGAATACGCCCGACGGCTGCAAATTTTTCTTGATAATCAACTGAAAGTGGAAAGAAGCTTTGTCCTTCTCTCATTTCTGTTGCTGAAACAACGGATGCAAAAAGCATCGTATTACCTTGTCTGACGACGACTGAACCGTCTGCTTGGGCGGCGAGTTTTCCGGTTTCAAGGGTTATCTCTCTACCGTCAGGTAAGTTAAAGGAGGTAGTAATAGGAATTTGTTTTCCCATGATATGTGTTATATTTAAATGTGTGTAGAAAGGATACGGCTTACATTCGCAAGGAAGGAAAGGGGAGTCCGTACTCGGATTGTTTTAAGAAAAAATAAAAAGTGTTCTAAAATAGAACACTTTTTTAATGTCTTAATCGTAAATTATTTACGTATTCCGAGTTTTTCTATCAATGCACGATATTCGCTAATGTCTTTTTTCATCAAATACTTCAACAAGCGTTTGCGTTGACCTACCATAGATAGTAATGAACGCTCACAAGAGAAGTCTTTGCGATTGTTTTGTAGGTGTGCGGATAGCTCCTTGATGCGATAGGTGAGGAGAGCAATTTGAGATTTGGTAGAGCCACTATTGCTTGCACTACCACCATACTCTGTATAGATTTCTTCTCTTTTTTCTTTTGTTAAATAAACTGCCATTTTGACTTAAATTTTTTGTACTATTTTTATTCCATTTATATTTTCGGCTGCAAAGGTAAGTAATTTATTGTTTTTATGTACAATTCGGTGACTTTTTTTTGGGTGAATGAGAAGCGTAGATAATTCAATAATTTTACAAAGGTATTTTGTCAATAATTGAAATGAAATAATATTCCTAAATAAAGTCTATTTGAATTTAAAATTTTTATAAAATAAATATTTTTTTAATTGAAAATATTTCATTGTTTAAAGTATTGTTTTGCAGTACTTTGGTTTTGCCAATATATTTATAGAATAATTCAAATTGAACCTCTACTTACAATGTCCAATCAATTTCTGCCTCGCCTCGCTCACTCAAAATACGATTGGCGGTAGAGAAATGTTTATTTCCTAAAAAAGCATTTCCGGCAAGTGGTGAAGGATGTACTGCCTTCAAAACGTGGTGTTTATCAGCGTCAATAAGGGCTTCTTTGGCTTTTGCAAAATTGCCCCAAAGCATAAAAATAATTCCTTCGCGTTCTTCCGATAATTTGCGAATGACGGCATCTGTGAAGCGTTGCCAGCCGATTTTGCGATGCGATCCGGCGGCTTTATGTTCTACGGTCAACATAGCATTGAGCAAGAAAACGCCTTGCGTTGACCACTTTTCGAGGTTACCATGATTCGGGATTTGGAAGCCTTCAATATCGGTGGAGAGTTCCTTATATACATTTCGTAGAGACGCAGGAATCGCCACACCCATTGGCACAGAGAACGACAGCCCATGTGCTTGTTTTGGATTGTGATAGGGGTCTTGTCCCAATATCACGACCTTCACTTTATCAAAAGGCGTACTATTAAAAGCATTGAATATCAATGAACCTTGCGGATATATCGTTTTGCCTTTCGATTTTTCTTCTATAAGAAAACTTTTTATTGCAGCGAAATACGGTTGCTGAAATTCGTCTTGCAAGGCTTCTTTCCAGCTTTGCTCTATTTTTACATCTGTTATTTTCATGATGGTAGTGTTGTGGTGTTGAAGTGTTGAAGTGTTGTGGTGTTGAAGTGTTGTGGTGTTGTGGTGTTGAAGTGTGTTACGTCAACACTTAAACACCACAACACTTCAACACTATAGTTTAAATCCCATGCCTTTGAATTCTTCTAATTTGCCAGCTACGGCATCGTCGTTTAAGGCGATGATGCGCGCGGCGAGTACGGCGGCATTACGCGCACCGGCTTTGCCTACGGCGAGTGTGCCTACGGGTACGCCGGGGGGCATTTGGACGATGGAATATAGCGCATCAACGCCGCCTTGCAAACCACCTTCGAGTGGAACACCCAAAACGGGAAGCGAAGTATGTGCCGCCACGACACCCGGTAAAGCCGCCGCCATTCCTGCTGCTGCAATGATGACTTCGTAGCCTTCGGCTTTGGCAGTTTCGGTGAGTTTGGTGGCGAGTTTGGGGTTGCGGTGTGCAGAGGCAACGTGCATATCTGCCTGAATACCAAACCATTCGAGATAGCGCACGCTATCATTCATTACAGGTTCATCGCTCGTAGAGCCAATGAGAATTAAAACTTTTTTCATGGATGTAGTTGGGAGTTGATAGTCCGTAGTCCATAGTCCGTAGGTAAACGCACGAAAACGACTTTTTCACGATTGCCTATCGACTATGGACTACCGACCATCAACCAATTACAAAAAATCAACGTCAATGGAGTATTTATAATTCATTAAATATGAAATGGCATCATTGATGTCGCGTTCTTCAAAGACGATTTGATAGAGCATTTCGATAATGGGGGTCTGTGTATCGTAGTTTTTGACGGCTTCTCGAATTATTTTTAAAGTTCGTACACCTTCTGCGACTTCATTCATGTCTTTGATAATGGCGGTTGCGGATTCGCCTTGTGCAAGGCGTTTTCCGAAGGTATAGTTTCGACTTTGAGTACTGGCTGCGGTGGCTACGAGGTCGCCGATGCCTGCAAGTCCAAGAAAGGCGGAAGTATCTGCACCCATTGCTTTTCCGACATGTATCATCTCTATCAAACCGCGTGTGAGGTATAATGCCCACACGTTTTTTCCCATGCCTATACCGCCGAGTATGCCCGACCCCAAAGCAATGATATTTTTCAATGCACCCGCCAATTCAGCACCGAGTATATCGTGAGAAGCATAGGCTTGAAAACGAGGACTTTGCAGTGCCAATCGCCCGGACTTGATGACTTCATTATATTTGCTGGCAATGACCGTAGCGGCAGGTTGCCCTTCCATGATTTCGGCAGCGAGATTGGGACCGGATAAGCAACCTACACGGACTACCGAACTTTCTTGCAAAATCACCTCGCTCATGGTGTGTATGCCCTTGCGTTTTATATTAAAATTTGCTGTGTTAGAAGGTGTTGTCGTATCAAAACCTTTCGTACCGTGAATCAGAATATGATGTGGGCGCAAGTGGGGCGAAAATTCACGCATCATTTCCCTGAAATTTTCTGACGATACAATGGGAAATATCAAAGTGCATTGCTCCGCGACTTCTTTCATACTCGTTGTAGCTTGCACAAAATCAGGCATTTGTTGCCCTATATGAAGACGCTTGGCATTGATATTTGACATCACTTCTTCGCGTCGCGTACTGATGATGACCGGATAATTCAGGGCTATCAATCCGGCTATTGCCGTTCCGAAACTTCCTGCTCCGATGATACCTACGGGTTTTCTGGCACTGATGTCACTCATGTTGTTGTGGTTTGTATCTATATTCTCAACTTTTGTGTTTTTGGGGCAAAAAATGAGTGAATGAATGAATTTTGAATGAATATGTCGATAATATTTACTCATTCAAAATTCTTTTCTTAGTGAAAGAAAATAAATAACTTGCCCCATTATGCTTGTTCCTTTCCCTTCTAAAAAACACAAAAAATAGTTCCGTAGCTATGGCTATGCAAAGATTTTTTGAATTCTTTAGAAGAAAAAATTACGGCGCATTATGGAACAATTTATTTAATTTCTTTCACTTACTTGTTTGATTCGTAGCTCGTTTTATTTTGCAAAGTAAAATATCAAATACGAATTATACAATAAACGAGTAAACGAATGTCGCAAAAATAGTGAAATTAATTTGAGCAAAGCAAAATTAGAATTCATGTAAAGTAAGAATAGCGTAAAATTAATGTCTAATTATTCGGTATATTCATTGTGCCTTCTTTACTTTGTGAAATAACCGGACTTTGAATAATAGCTTTGCTCATTGGGTGATTGATTAGATTAATTATTTGATAATCAAGTTGTTATATTGTGTTTTTTATTTTAAATAAATTAAAAAATGATTTTTATTTAATTAAAAATCAATGATTTACTTTGTTAATATTCAAAGTATGGGAATTAAAGGAATAAGAAAAAATTAACTGTTCAATTTGATATGAATATTAGCCATCGGTATCTTTTTATTATTAATACCCTTTTATTACTCCTTCTCAGTTCAAATGTATCCGCTCAAAGTGGAAAACCCGACCAACCCGAACACGGACCTGGAGGCTGGGGGGAATATCAGCATGAATCAATAGAAATTATCGCCGAATATGCCGATAAAGAAGATGGATACTGGATGTATTTGCCTACGTCGCCAACTCCTGATAGTGCAGATGTGGTGATTTTTATTCATGGTTTTGGAGCGCACAATCCGGTGACTTACGGAGCTTGGATTAGGCATTTGGTAAGTCGTGGGAATATTGTCATTTTTCCGCGTTATCAGAAAAAATTACTCATTCCTCTTCCCACCAAAAAATTCGCGCCTAATAGTGCGAAAGGTATCAAAGATGCCTTAGCTTATTTGGAAAAAGAACAAAAAATCGTACCGCGATTGGAGAATGTCGTTTATACAGGACATTCTTATGGTGGCAAAATTGCAGCTTATTTTGCCGTAAAATATGCCGAATACGGATTGCCGAAACCGAAAGCCTTGTATGGAATACAACCGGGAACGATTGAATTCAAAGGCGCACAACTCAAAAACTACGGTGATATGGACGAGGACATCAAAGTCCTCAATATCGTAGGCGAAAAAGATAAAATCGTGGGTGATAATCTGGCTTTGTTGATTCACAATACAGCAGGTGCGAAACACAAAAATCTTATTCTCAGTCCTGCCGATAAAAACCGCAAAAAACCCAAATTGGATGTGACTCATGCTGCGCCTTGTGCGATGGATTTGGAGTTTAGCGCATTCAAACGTAAGAATTACATTATGAAAGCTATTTACAGGCGTTCGGAAACCGATGTGATTGACTATTATTGTTATTGGAAATTACTGGATGCACTGATGGACTGTTCTTTTTATGATAAAAATTGCGAATATGCTTTTGGTAATACCGAACAACAGACTTTTATGGGACTTTGGAGCGATGGCAATCCGATAGAACCCATGCGAGTGTTTACCGAGCCTGTCTATCCTAAAAAAAGTAAACGAAAGAACAAAAAGATAGGAAAACCTGTTAAAAAGAAGTAAATTGCATACAATAATAAGATCATATTTAAAGCCTTAAAACTACATGCCTCTATGAATAAGAAAAAAATAGTCGTGCTTACTGGTGCTGGTGTCAGTGCCGAAAGTGGTATCAAAACCTTCCGCGATGCAGATGGATTATGGGAAGGACATGATGTGATGCAAGTAGCATCACCGCAAGGCTTTGCCGCAAATCCTGAACTTGTACTTGATTTTTATAATCAGCGTCGCGCCCAGCTTGATGAGGTCAAACCGAATTCTGCCCACACAGCATTGGCTGAATTGGAAAAAAAATACCACGTTACTATTGTTACGCAAAATGTAGATGACCTACACGAGCGAGGTGGTTCGACCAACATCATCCACCTGCATGGCGAACTCAAAAAAATGCGTAGCACACAACGCCCTGATTTGATATACGACTACGAAAAACCAATCAAAATCGGTGATACTTGCGAAGAAGGCTTCCAATTACGTCCACATATTGTATGGTTTGGCGAGGCTGTACCCATGCTCGAAGCCGCCGCTACCATTACGATGAATGCCGAAATTTTAATCATTATTGGTACTTCAATGCAAGTCTATCCGGCTGCAGGACTGATTGGTTATACCGACTCGCACATTCCCAAATATTTTATTGACCCACGCCCTGCTATCCATGCTTCCGATTATCCTAACCTGACTATTTTTGCAGAAAAAGCGACCAGTGGTGTACGTCGTGTAGTAGATATATTGATGCAAGAATAAATTTAACTTTAATAATAAAATATAGACATTGTATAGACATTTAAATAATTGCATGTAAAATTTATATGATTGTCCTGTCACAATCATGCAACTTATTTATTAACTATATGATAAGGATGCCGAAGTATATATTCTAATGAGTGTTTATTGTTTTTTCATCCCTAAGTATTATCTTTGCAAACGCTTTACAAACAAGATGATGTTGATCGTCTTCAAAATATTGAAAACAACGAATGTCCATTATAACAAAAAAATCAGAGGAATTTTTATTTGAATATTTAAACAATGCCTCTCCGACAGGTCACGAAGCACCGGGACAAAAACTTTGGTTAGCATATATCCGTGAGTATATTGATGAATATGAGATAGACACCTATGGTACAGTCTATGGGGTCATTAATCCAGGTCAAGATTACAAGGTTGTGATTGAAGCACATGCCGATGAAATATCGTGGTTTGTGAATCACATTGATGATAAAGGATTTATAAAAGTCATTAGAAACGGAGGCTCGGATCACCAAATAGCACCGTCAAAACGCGTTCATATTCATACCAAAAAAGGTATTGTACATGCCGTTTTCGGTTGGCCCGCCATCCATACTCGTCGCGGACAAGAAAAAGATAAAACGCCTACACTCAAAAACATTTTTTTGGATGTAGGGGCGAATACCAAAGAAGAGGTTTTGGAGATGGGGATCGATGTAGGTTGCGTAGTGACTTATCCTGATGAACTGACATTGCTCAATGACCGTTATTACTGTGGAAGAGCATTGGACAATAAAATGGGCGGATTTTGTATAGCCGAAGTTGCGCGACTCATCAAAAAAAATAAAATCAAACTTCCTTACTCACTTTATATTGTCAATTCGGTACAAGAAGAAGTCGGTTTACGCGGTGCGACAATGATAGCCAATCGAATCAAACCGGATGTTGCCGTCGTCACTGATGTCACGCATGACACACACACACCCATGCTCTCTCCGAAAGAACTTGGTGACATCAAAACAGGTGAAGGACCGACTATCACTTATGCACCCGCCGTACACAATATTCTCCAAGACCTAATCATAGAAGCCGCAGAAAAGAAGAAAATTCCCTTGCAGCGCGAAGCAGTCTCACGCCACACGGGTACAGATACCGATGCTTTCGCTTATTCGAGTGAAGGTGTGCCTTCCGCGCTTATTTCATTGCCGATACGCTATATGCACACGACCGTAGAAATGGCACATAAAGAAGATATAGAAAATGTCATCCGACTTATTTATGAGACTTTAAGAAAAATAAAGAAAAATCATAACTTTAAATATTTTGATGTTTAAAATATTGATTTAAAGGAGATTTTATTCAAATTGACGTTAAATTTTAAGGCGTACAAAAAATGTATTTTACATTTTTTGTACGCTTTTTTTATTGTTACAAAACCGACAATATATCGTAATATTGCAAAACTGTGGCAGTACATGTCGATTCAAAAGACTATATTTGCTGTCCAATTCAAAAATATAACTACATTGGCTGTATGTTAATTTTACAAACCTATTTAAATTCCTAATAATTTTTAATATGAAAAATGTTTTTACTTGTTTATTTGTTGCTTGTGTACTGACAGCTTTCGGACAACTACAACCTGCTACCAATCTAACGGAATTAAGCCAAGTACGATACAGTACGCCCGGTAATGATATATGGGGCTACGTAGCACCCGATAGTACAGAGTACGCCATAATGGGCTTACAATCCTCAACCTCCATTGTAAGCCTTGCAGATCCTACCAATGCAGTTGTGGTAGCTACTGTACCGGGTCCTGCTTCTACTTGGCGTGATATAAAAACTTGGGGACATTATGCCTACGTTTGTCACGATAGAGTTGACGATTATGGCGCAGGTGTTGGAGTTGCGATTATTGATTTGAGTAGTTTGCCGGATAGCGTAACGCATACCGAATTTCAACCGGAATATCAAGGTGGTATTTTAGAAATTATACATAACCTGTATATAGATGAATTTGGATATTTATATGTTGCCGGATCCAACCTCAATAGTGGAGGAATCTTGATTTATGACCTCAATCAAGATCCTGTAAATCCTCCACTTGCAGGTGCTGCGGTGGATACCTATGCACATGATGTTTATGCTCGCGATAATATTATGTACACCTCTGATATCTGGAACGGTTCATTTGCTGTACACGATGTATCTGATAAAAGCAACATTACTGTATTGGCAGCTCAACCGACCTCTTTTTTCTTTACCCACAATGCCTGGTTGTCTGACGATAGTAACACCTTATTTACCACCGACGAATTAGAGAATGCTTACACAGGAGCTTATGACATTTCTGATTTGGATGATATTAAAGAGTTGGATTTATTTCGTCCGCTTGCCACAGAGGGGAGGGGAGTTGTTCCTCATAATGCCCATGTTTTGAATGATTTTTTGGTGATTTCTCATTATACTGATGGTATTATCATTGTTGATGGCAACAAGCCTGACAATTTGATAGAAGTCGCTAATTACGACACTTATGCAGGTCCTGATGGTCGTACCGATGGCTGTTGGGGAGCTTATCCTTTTTTACCTTCAGGTCTTGTTTTAGCTTCCACCCGTGATGGAGGTGCTGGCGGAGGCGGTATTTTAACCATATTAGAACCTACTTATGTACGTGCTGCCTATCTTGAAGGTAAAATAACCGATGCTGCTACGGGCGATGTTATCTCAGGAGCGAAATTGGATTTTACAACCGTGGCAGCAAGAGCAACCACTGATTTGTCTGGTGATTATAAAATGGGATATTCAACTGAGGGTACTTATGAAGTCACTGTTCAACATCAGGCGTACATAGAAAAAACCGTCTCGGTATCTATCGCCAATGGAGAAATCACTGTTTTAGATATTGAAATGGATGCCAGACCTACCTACAAATTTTCCAGCCAAGTTGTCAGTGCTGATGATAATATGCCCATTGAGAATGCTGTTGTCTCTATTGTCAATGATAATATCGGCTACGAAGTTGTGACGGACAATTCCGGCAATTTTGACCTTGAAGTTATTGGAGACACCTACCAAGTTGCTGCTGGTAAATGGGGTTACCTGACCAAGATAGCAGAGCAAGACATCTCAAGTACCACCAGCACGACTATTGCTTTAGAACGTGGTGTTAGAGACGACTTTGTTTTGGACTTAGGTTGGACAGTGAGTGGCAACGCACCAAGAGGTATCTGGGAGCGTGGCGAACCTGTAGGAACAGCCAATGGCTTTGTAAACCCTGATGTTGACTTGCCAGATGATGTAGGAGACCAATGTTATGTCACGGGTAATGGAGGCGGAGGTGTCGGATTAGACGATGTGGATAATGGTACAACTATACTGACTTCCCCTACAACAGATATGACTAATATGGAACACCCTACGGTGTCTTATAATACTTGGTTTGTAACAGCAAGTGGACAAGGTCCCTTAGACGATACCCTTAAAATTAAACTTACAGATGGTAATACCACAGTCGTCGTAGAGGAAATCGCTGAACCACTCAGCGAATGGCGACCAACTTCTGTTGTTTATGTCAAAAGCTATTTTCAGAATCCTACTGCTTCCATGCAAATTATTTTTGAAGTGAGTGACCAAGTTTCATCTAATAGCGGTCATCTTGTAGAGGCAGCCGTAGATAGAGTGGAAGTATATGAAGGAGACCCTATCGGTATTCAAGATGTAATTGATAGAACTATTAAAATGACTGCTTTCCCTAATCCATTTGATACAGAATTGAGAATTGATTATGTATTAGAAGATTTGAATGACCGTACTATATTGGAAGTACATAATTCACTCGGACAAACAGTATATCAAACAAATATTACAGATAAGCAAGGCACACACACTATCCAAAAAGAACTGAACGCAGGTATTTATTTTGTACAAATTAATACTGGAACATCCATTAGTGTACCTTTGAAAGTGGTGTGTACAGAGTAAGCGAATTTTTGAATAAATATTATTGAAAAACAGGCATTAAGGCAGATTAAATAGCTGAAAATGAATTAGTTATATTTCTGTTTTGATGCCTATTTTTTATGTATGTTAGTCACTTCAAATGAGAGCCTTCTTATACCTTCTCTTCTGCTTCCTTTTTTGAAAAGTCTAAAATATTACCCATCTGATAGCAAGTCCTACAACGCGGTTCGTAGCTTTCTTTTTCGCCCAAAACAACCGTTGAGCCATCCTGCACCAAGCGATAAGAGTGCGTAGCCAGATTCCCACAATGTTGACAAATCGCATGTACCTTTGTGATATATTCTGCTACCGCCAGCAAGTCGGGCATCGGTCCGAAAGGCTTACCACGAAAATCCATATCCAAACCCGCAATGATGACGCGGATGCCTTTAAGTGCCAATTCTTGGCACACTTCGGTAAGATTTTCATCAAAAAACTGCGCCTCGTCAATACCCACCACATCGACTTTTTCAGCCAACATCAACAGAGCATTTGAATGGTCTATCGGCGTAGAAACAATTTGATTTTTATCATGCGAAACAATTTTTTCATCATCATAGCGCGTATCAATTTGAGGCTTGAATATCTCAACACGCTGATTGGCAATACGTGCGCGTTTGAGACGACGGATGAGTTCCTCTGTTTTACCGGAAAACATAGAGCCACAGATGACCTCTATCCATCCGCTTCGCTGGCTTTTAAAATGTGGTTCTAAGAACATGGCTGATTGTTGGTTTAGTTTATTGAGTTTATATAGTTTATACAGTTTATTGAGTTTACTAAGTGGTCAGAGTTTTGCCTATGGCAAAACTCAATAAACTCAATAAACTCAATAAACTCAATAAACTCAATAAACTCAATAAACTCAATAAACTCAATAAACTCAATAAACTGTACAAACTCAATAAACTGTATGAACTCAATAAACTAAGTAAACTCAATAAAATGTAGTATTTTTGGCACTTTCGTTGCAAAGATAATAGCATTTATCATTTATCCCCTTATTTCATCATTCACAATTCAGCATTAATTAAAACATGAATTTCACAAAGGCAAAAACGTATCTCGACAAAATTAATTTATTGTATCAAGGCATACAAGACGACGATCAGCTAAGTCCAATAGAACGCAAACTGATGTTGGATTATATCTCCAAACTCTATGATTGTTTTTGGTATGAAGAACAATCAAATAATACCCCTTCCTCCACACCGACCCCAAAAGCGAAAACATCGACACCAGTACCTGCACAGGTGGTCGCTACTCTCGCGCTCGCGCCAAATCCTGCGCCCGAAGTAGTAGAAACACCTATTACTCAACAAACTTACACCGCTCCCGAAACTGTCTCTGCGTCTGTGCCGGAAGAAACATCTTCAGCCAAAAAATTTGACTTTCAACTTCCTAAGGCAAGAGTGTCTCCTACCACTTTTAATACTACATTCAACGAATTATTTGAGCAAGAAGCGACGAGAGACTTGTCACAAAAATTGGGTGAGCGTCCGATTTCTAATCTCAAATTAGCTTGGGGGGTTGGAGATAAATTTCTGATTATTAATGAATTATTTGGCAAGAATAGTTCGGCTTTCGATGAAGCTATTGAAGCATTAGATGGTTTGGGTAGTATGGACGAGGCGAGAGCTTATTTGGAGAAAAATATTATTACGAAAAATAATTGGACAGACGAAAACAAAGTTTCTACTGCCAAAAACTTCATTAAGACGATAAAAAGAAGGTATCTGTAATCAAACTTACTTGCGTCCAGCTATCGACTACCGACTAATCCTACAAAAAATGCGCGTCAAAAGTCAAAGGTAAAATATCTTTTATCGTATTTAAGACATACACTTCGCCCGTTTCACCATGCAAAATAACGCGAATAGGGTGGTTGAAACGATACTCACTTTCATGGATCACCTGTCGGCACGAGCCACAAGGTGTTACGGGTTTATCGACTGTGCGACTACCACTTTCCGCACTAATCGCTACGGCTTCTATCGGCTCATTTGGATATTGGGCTGCCGCTGCAAATATTGCTACACGCTCTGCACATAATGTTACCGGGAATGCCGCATTTTCCTGATTACTGCCAATGATAACTTTGCCATTTTTGAGCCGTAAGGCTGCTCCAACTTTGAATTTGGAATAAGGCGAATAAGCATCTTTCATCGCTTTTTTTGCTGCTTTCAACAGTTTTTTATCTGCCTTCGGCAATACTTCAGCACTTTCATACACCTCTATATTGGCATTTAAACTAAGTATTTTCATTTATTATTTTAAATTTGCCCTTTCTATTTTTTAAAACCGCTTCACTGTCCGAAAAGTCAGGCAACATTTTTTCATTTCAATTTGCAAGAAAATAGTCTGACCTTTAAAAAAAGGGCTTCAAAGATAAAAGAAATTTGTGATTTTCAGTATTTAAGTCTAAAATGATTGTATGAATCAACAACTCAACATAAAAAAACTTGTTTCTTCAGCTAAATTATTCTGTAAAGAAGAATCCATCTATGCCAATAAAGACTTGTTTGGCGTTACAGACGGTAAAGCAGTTGGTACTTATGTCGAACATAAGTTTCAGGCTTTATTAGAAAGTAAATATAAATATGAGCGCGGTTCTTCTGCCAGAGGAATTGACTTGCCCGGAAAGGCAATTAACACCGACATCAAAGTAACCTTTATCAAACAACCTCAATCTTCTTGTCCTTATAGAGATGCCAAGCAAAAAATCTTTGGATTGGGTTACAACCTTTTACTGTTTGTTTATGATAAAACGGATAATACAAAAACAAAAACCACACAGCTCAATTTTGTAAATTGTACCTTTATCACAAAAGAAAGAACAGCCGATTACACAACTACTTTTCGATTAAGAGAAATGGTGAATGATGGTGCGAATGAGGAGGATATTATGGCTTTTTTAAGTGATAGAAATATTCCGGCAGATGAAATGACATTAAAATTAATTGCCCAAAACGTTCTCCAATCGCCACCGTTACAGGGTTATTTAACTGTTTCTAATGCACTCCAATGGAGATTGCAATATGGACGTATCGTAAGATTATCGGAAAAAATAAGTGGCATAACTAATATAATTCAATCGTAAATGAAGATTTGTGGAGCTAACACATCGGATCAGGTTTTTAATTTTTTGAAGGGAAATTTCCTACAAAACAAAGATATTAATAGCTTCAATAAATATATTTACAATATATTTAAAATTAAAGATTTTTGCACGCAAAAATCTGATTATAATGAATTGATAGAAGCCTTTAAAATAGAGTATAATGCTCAATTTCAAGAAGATAGAATAGAATATGGAGATTTTCAAACTCCTTTACAATTAGCAAAAAAAACGTGTTACATTTTAAAAAACACCAATCCAAGTGTGTGTGTAGAGCCTACTTGTGGTAAAGGAAATTTCATTATATCATCTTTAGAATGCTTTCAATCACTCGACTATATATATGGAGTTGAAATCTATAAACCCTACACATGGGAGACAAAATTTAATATCATTCAATTTTATTTGAATAATCCTCAAAACAATCAACCCGAAATTCAGATTTTCCATCAAAGCATTTTTGATTTTGATTTCCAATTTATTGCTCAAAAACACAGTAAAGAAGAATTTCTTTTAATTGGAAACCCACCTTGGGTAACAAATTCTAAACTTGGGCAGTTAGCATCAGATAATCTTCCTAAAAAAAGTAATTTTAAAAAATTAAACGGTTACGAAGCACTTACCGGAAAAAGTAATTTTGACATTGCGGAATTTATTTTAATTCAATTATTTAGAGTGTTTGAAAAGGAAAACGGAATAATTGCTTTTTTAGTTAAAAACTCTGTAATAAAAAATATTATTAAAGATTCGCAAAAAAAAGAATATAAAATCTCTGATTTTAAACAATATACATTTGACTCAAAAAAAGAATTTAATGTAAATGTAGAGGCTTCAGTTTTTTCTGCGAGTTTAAATAAAAACACCACATCCAAATGTAATGTATTTAATATAAATCAACCCGAATACGAAATAAAGCGTTTCGGCTGGCATTATGATAATTTTGTTTCTAATGTTCAAAATTATGAATTATCAGAAAAGTATGATGGTAAATTCCCTTTTACTTGGCGTTCCGGTGTAAAACATGATTGTACAAAAGTCTTCGAATTAAAACGGATAAACGGGCATTATTTCAATAAATTCAATGAAACATTAGAAATAGAAGATGACCTAATTTTTCCACTCGTAAAAAGTTCACAATTAAAACACTCAATATTAGAAAACAGCGAAAATTATGTCATTATTACACAACGAAAAATAGGGCAAGAAACGTCATCTATAAAAGCAAAATTTCCAAAACTATATCAGTATTTAGAAAGTAAAAAAACATTAACTGATAATCGGAAATCATCTATTTATAAAGGAAAACCGGCATTTTCAATGTTCGGAATTGGTGATTATACATTTAAAAGATATAAAATTGCTATATCCGGTTTATACAAAAAAGCGCATTTCGCTCTCCTGATTCCTCAAGATGAAAAACCACTAATTGCTGATGATACTTGTTACACAATTGGTTTTGATAATCTAAAGTTTGCAGTAATTATTGCCTATTTACTCAATTCTGAAAGATGTATGAAATTCTTAGAGTCAATTACATTTAAAGACGCAAAAAGAGTTTACACAAAAGATATTCTTATGAGAATTGACCTTGAAAAATTATTAAAGGACGCAGATGATTCCACCATATTTGAGTGTTGTAATATCACAATAAAAAAAGTAAATCCATCATTAAGCATTACGTTTGATGATATAACAGAATTTAGGCAAAAGTTTGTACCTAAAAAAGAAACACAAATGACATTATTCAGTTAAAACAAACCAATTATTTTGAAAAATATCTTAATCATAGGCGCGGGTCGCTCGGCAACAGCCCTCATAAACTACACACTCAAAGAAGCTGAAAAGCACAATTGGTTTGTCACCGTAGCCGACGCCGACCCAGAGGTAGCCGAACAAAAAGTGGGTGGACATGCGCACGGCAGAGGGACTTGGCTCGACGTGATGAAACCCAATGACCGCCGCGACATCATAGAGCGCAATGATGTGGTGGTATCGCTGCTGCCCGCGCACCTGCATATCAAGGTAGCAAAGGATTGTATCAAATACAAAAAACACCTTGTGACGGCTTCCTACATCTCACGCGACATGTATCGCTTGGGCGAACAAGTGAAATCCGCCGAGTTGATTTTTATGGGAGAAATGGGGCTTGACCCCGGCATCGACCACATGTCTGCCATGCAAACCATCAATGAATTGCGAGAAAAAGGTGCGGAATTGACCGCTTTTCGCTCCTATGCAGGTGGTTTGATTGCGCCCGAAAGTGACAACAATCCCTGGCATTACAAATTCACATGGAATCCGCGCAACGTGGTACTCGCCGGGCAAGGCACGGCACAATATATCGAAGACGGACATTACAAACACATCCCATATCATCGCCTTTTTTCACAATACGAACTCATAGACGTACCGGGCATGGGCGAATACGAAGCCTACCTGAATCGTAGTTCGCTGCTCTATCGCACGACTTATGGTTTGGAAAAAATCCCAAGTTTGCTGCGTGGTACATTGCGTTGTAAAGGCTATTGTGATGCTTGGAATGCACTCGTGCAGATTGGTTTGACGGACGATACATACCCGATTATTGGTTCTAAAAATCTGACTTATCACCAATTGGTTGATGGCTATCTCCCTCGAAATCAAGGAAATAACACTTTGAAAGAACGTGTAGCAAAAATGCTGAAAATTGATAAAGATTCTGATGTGATTAAAAAACTCGAATGGCTCGGTATCTTTGATCGTTCTAAAATCGGTTTAATTAAAGCCACTCCTGCTCAAATTCTTCAACACCTCCTCCAGCAAAAATGGACACTCGAATCCGATGATAAAGACATGATTATCATGCAGCACGAGTTTGACTACAAGCTCAATGGTAAATCGGAATCACTCATTTCCACGATGGTACTCGAAGGAAACGACTCGGTAGATACCGCGATGTCGCGTCTTGTCGGATTGCCACTCGGTATTTTTGTAAAACTCATTATGCTCGGTAAAATCAAATCTACCGGCGTGAACATTCCTGTTATGGAAGAGGTTTATACGCCGGTATTAAAAGAATTGGAGGATTATGGCGTAATATTTAAAGAAACTATTAGATAATGGGTGCAGGACAAATTTTTAATTTTATTTTGAAATGCCACTGTACTGACGACTTTAGCCGTCAAGTGGCTCGGTACTTTCTCGCGACGGCTAAAGTCGTCGGTACGAGGCAGATTAAAAATTTGTCCTACACCCTAGATAATAGTGATTGGTGATTATTGACTGGTCTGACATATAAAGCTATCCTCGCGTCCACCCAATCACTAATCACTAAATCACCAATCACTAACTATGAAACATTTAATTGCACCTTCTTTACTTGCTGCGGATTTCATGCACTTGCATAAAGCAGTCGAACTCATCAATACTTCCAATGCCGATTGGTTTCACTTAGATGTGATGGATGGGCGTTTTGTGCCTAATATTTCTTTTGGACAGTTTATCATCAAACAGATAAAAACTATTGCTAAAAAGCCGCTCGATGTACACCTGATGATACTCGAACCGGAAAAATATATCGAACAATTCCGCGAAGCCGGAGCGGATGTCATTACGGTGCATTACGAAGCCTGTCCGCACATACATCGTACACTCGCGCAGATACGCGAAACGGGCGCACAGGCAGGCGTAGCTATCAATCCGGGTACACCGATTACGGTCTTGGAAGATGTACTGGAAGAGGCAAGTATGGTCTTAATAATGTCAGTCAATCCGGGTTTTGGTGGACAAAAATTCATTTATCGCACCCTCAAAAAAGTCGAGCAACTCAAAGAACGACTCATCACCCGCAATCTGCCTGCAAAAATCGAAATTGACGGTGGTGTAGGACTGCAAAATGCAGAATCATTGCTACAAGCCGGAGCAGATATTTTGGTGGCAGGAAGTAGCGTTTTTAAAGCTGATAATCCAACGAAAGCCATTCGACGATTGAAGGAAATTGGGAAGGGGAGTTTATTGGTTTAGGGATGAAAAGATAATAAACGCTACACCTTCTCCCGATAGCTATACGGCTTTTGCACCGCGAAAAATATGTATTTCAATGTAAATCAAAATTTTATACTTTATTTTTTTTTCTTAAAATGAAGCAAAATTAGCGTTTTTTCATCAAAATACATTTTCATTAATTTTTAAATTATTTATAATCAATTATTTATGATTTTTTTCAGTGCAAAAGCCGTATAACTATCGAGATCAAAGTGCAAAATGAGGGCAAAATATCCTGTCAAGATGGTAAAGTTATTTTTTTCGCGTTCCATAGTACACTGTTTCACAAATTTATTTACTTTTTTGAGTATTTCTTTTAAAATGACTCTTCACCAAAGAATCCTTAAATACAGTGAGTATTCGCGTCATTTTTGATTCGATTCATTTCAAAATAAATGTCAAAAAATGTAAATAAATTTATAAAACAGTGTAATAGCATCGCTACGGCACTATTTTTTGTGTTTTTTAGAAGGAAAAAGAACAAGTATAATGACACATGTTATTTAATTTCTTTCACTTACCCTTGCAATAGGTATGATTATTGATAAAATATGTCAAAGAGTTTTTCGATTCACACAAAAAATCAATTTATTATGTTCTCTACATGTTCAAAAACTTCATTTACTCAGATATTCGCTTTACTATTCATGGTGATGGCAGTAGGGTTTGGCTGCAAAGATGACGAAGCAAAAGACAGTACGATTTACCTCAATTATGATGGCAATAACGATGCTTCTCCTGCTTTGATCCCCGGCACTTTCGAGGCTGCAGCCCATTTTCCGGCAGTGACGATGGTTGATTATGTCGGATATGATTTGACCGAAGTGGAATTTTATATCAACGAATTTCCAGACAATTGCGAGGTATTTATTCGTACTTCTAATGGTAGTGATACGCCCGGTCCGGTTTTACACAGTTCCGGCAATATCATTAGTGATATACGCACAGAAAGTTGGAATACTTATGTTCTACCCGAATCATATATGTTATATGGTCAGGGGATTTGGATAGGTGTACGTTTCAAACAAGACCAAGGCGAGCGTATTATCGGCTGTGATAGTGGACCTGCGGATACTAATGGAGATTGGTTGTATGACAGCAATGACGGCGGTTGGATACCATTTTCGAGTAGGACGACAGCTAATGGAATTCGGATTGATATTAATTGGAATATCCGTGGCGTGGTGGAAATAAATGAGTAATTTATAACGTAACACAGACATTCCTGTCTGTTCTTGTCTGGCACAGACAAGAATGTCTGTATTACGTTTTTAACTCTTCAAGACAGGCTTTCAGGCTTTCGCGCCAATGCAGAATTTCTATATCAAATACTTCCTTAATCTTCCCTTTATTCAATACACTGAAATGCGGACGGGCAGCAGGTGTAGGATAATCTTTCGTCTCAATAGGCGCGACCTGACACTCAATATCACTCAATTCAAAAATAGCTTTCGCAAAATCATACCACGACGTAACTCCTTCATTACTAAAGTGATAAACACCGTTCACTTCGTTGATATCCAAAGTATCCAACCGTTGTAATAGCGAAAGCGTAGCTGCTGCAATATCTCGCGCATAAGTTGGCGTACCCGTCTGATCAAAAATCACTGTCAGTTTATCTCGCTCTCTGCCGAGTCGCAACATCGTCTTGACAAAATTGTGTCCAAAACTCGAATATACCCACGAAGTACGAATCACTAATGTCCGAGAATTGGTAGCCAGTACAGTTTCGTCACCTTCCAATTTGGTAGCTGCATACACGCCTTGCGGAGAAGTCGTGTCGGTCTCTTTGAAAGGACGATTTTGACTACCATGATAGACATAATCTGTAGAATAATGAATGAGTGTAGCTTCTTGTTTGGAACAGGCTTCGGCGAGATTTTTTGCGCCAATGACATTGACCAAACGAGCGGTGGCTTCGTCAGATTCAGCTTTGTCAACGGCAGTATAAGCAGCACAATTAATACAAGTATTAATATTATTTTTTTCAAAAAAAAGAACGACATCATCCAAGTTCGTAATGTCAAGCGTATCTCTATCATGAAAATGAAAACGCCAATCGGGATATTGCTTTGCCAACACTTGTAGTTCGCTGCCTACTTGTCCGTGTGAACCTGTCACGAGAATATTTATCATTTGTCATTTATCATTAAGCATTTATCGTTGAACCAATATCCATAATTGATAGATGATAAATGTTCAATGATAAATGATTTAAAAACCATAATTTTTATAATCATCTGTAAATTCATTGTCGGAAAAACGGGGATTAATCACGATGTTAGAGAATTCATAAGCTTCATACAAACCTTTTTCATCATAAATTTGCTGAACAATAGGCAACATCAGATTTTTATCAATATACATGATGGTCGTTTTTGCATAAAAATTGGGGAGGCGTATGCTTGTTCCTGCCTTCAATTTATTGTAATTACGGATGTCGTTCAATTCCATTATTTTATGTTCACTAACTTGATTGCGCGTAGCGATGTCACGGAGATACTCGTCCTTTTTTAAGGTATAATTTTCATGAGCAAAATCGGCTTGTTCGAGTGTCAATTTATAACAATCTATGCCTTGATGATTCACGTTTTCTAAGTCAAGATATTCCTCAAAATCGGTCACGCCAGCATCTGACATCTTTTGTATTGCATGGCGCAAAACAACTGCCGGTTGCTTAAAACCCGCCGTGAATATCGTATGGTGATTGCCTTTTCTCATTCTGGAATGATAAGGACTCAAACTGATATTGATATACGGAAATCCATTAGGATTGATAAGGACTTTGCTATTGTTTCGACCTTCTGACCAGAGGATTTCAATACCATCATTGGGGTAATATTGTTTCATGTAAATGCTATGTGGTTCGTGCTTTATCTTAATGTCTGATTTGGTGTCAATATACTTATCTCCAAACCGCTCTTTCATAAGCAGAGTAAAAGTAGATGCTTCGACATTGTCAATAGTTTTGAACATATCATCAATCACATCGAGTGCAGTTTGTGCATATATTACTTGAATACAAGAACATAGCAAAGTAATAAAAAATATTCTTTTCATTATTATTCTGTTTTACCTTATTAGGTCGAAAATCGAAAACTAAATTTCTAACAAAGGTAAAATTACCAAAAGTAATGCCAGAGAACAAAGGACTGTATCGACATTTTTTTGTTTTCACTAATAGAATGTTCTGAAAAAAAGCTACTTTTGCGGTGCAAATGTCATTGAGCATTGAGCATTGAGCATTTAATTTTTTACTTGGCATTAAGGTTAGGCTGTAAAATATTCAAACAAGTTATTAACAACGAATGTAATTTTCTGATTTTTATTTTTTTGTAAATAAAAATAATGAATAAATTGGCGATTGAAATCGCCATTACAACTAAGTAGTAAGTCAATCTAATTATGATATGTTGCTTTGAGTGAAATTTTTTCGAGTACGAGGCGGAGGTTATTCAGCATAGCCGTAGCTACGCTGGATGTTCTCCAACAAAGTAATCGGACAAATT